>Ga0326514_10001169_pt1 | contig 17139 bp, 24 predicted proteins | sample 3_2548_0518_D_FD_203653 | JGI IMG/M metagenome (GOLD analysis project Ga0326514, IMG submission 203653) | Bovine rumen microbial communities from UC Davis, California, United States - 3_2548_0518 | ecosystem: Host-associated > Mammals > Digestive system > Stomach > Rumen | place: USA... | reverse complement strand
GGCTTTCATCTTACGACTTAGCTGCTTGGGTCTCTGAGAGACTTATACATTTGATTAGAAATGAAGTTTAAAGACATTTCGGTCTATATTAAAAGTATGTCATACCACTCAGAGTCATAGCTATACTTCTATGCAACTGTAGCCTTCCGTCCATAGTTTCGTATTTAGTATAATCAACGAAACAACCTCTGACATACTTATAGTGCCAGTCTCGGAGGCTGTATCTGGCTATCAATCCAACCAATCAACATGAACTCTAACGTTATGGCTACATTTCACTCCGCGTTTAATATAAAATTTTTAAATGAGTTACAATAGGTTATAAAAAGTTAAGAAAAGGTTATAGGTATTTTTAAGGAATAGAAATAAGGGTGTTGTGAAAAGAGGAATGGGGAAAAGTGTTATAAAGACTGACATTTTGTCATATATGACTGCCAATTTGACAGGAAACTGACATTTTGTCAGATAGTAAGGAGTGAAGGGATGGGTGTAAAGTATTGATACTCACCACTTTCCCTTCACACCTGACATTTTGTCATGACATTTTGTCAGTATTTCCACTTAAAATACTCAGCCCTTTCGTCTTCGCAATCAATCTTTCCAGTTCTCAATGCGGTAACATTGGCAGGGATTTCATACCAGATCTTTTTTACAAGATTACTCTCATGATTATCTTGTCTTCCTGCATATCTTGGGTGATTTTCATCTAATCCAAAGAATATACAATTTCTTACTACAGAAAGATCCTTCTCTTCTTGTTCAGTCTCGGCTTCAAAATTCCAGCCAATTGTGCAGGTTTTACCATCTTGGCTCTTCCCGCTAATAAGATTTAATTTCATATTATTTATTATTTAAAAAAAAATAAAAGGTAAAGAAATTTCCCGTAGATTCTTTTTAGAGAAGCGACACTTAACAAAGATATGAACAGGTTAGAACGCTCTACGGACAAGAAACCTTTTATTTGCGTTTTACACCTAAACCTAAAGCCACTGCACGGATTTAAAAACTTTAGGAAGCGAAGGTGCCATCAACGTCTTTGGATTGTTTACGCTTATTTAATGTTGCTTTTAAACTAGCAGATTGTTTTTGAATACGAGTACCATAAGTATTATTATACTAATGATTACACCATTCTAAATTATCTACATAGTTATTTGTTTTAATCTCATCTTTATGATTTATACAATCATAATGATTAGGATTATCAATAAAAGCAATTGCGACTAATCTGTGAACTTTACATTCTTTAGATTTGCCTTTGTTGCTAAGTTTAACAAGACAATATCCTTTGCGATAATAAATAGACATTAACTTGTTTTTCTTAACATTTCTAACATTTCCAAAATTACTTACTTCATAATTCGGAAAGTCCTAAATTGATTTCCAGATTTCTTTCATAAATAACGACTTGGGAAGTTATTTGAGTTTTTGTATTTGAAATATTAATAAGGACTATCTTATTATTATCTCTATCGTGTGTTTGTTAAGGGACACGAATCCTCCCTAAAGATAGTTCTCTATCAACGAACCAGACGAGCATCATATATTTATATTAATAGCCTAATATTGACCAAAATATATTTAGCTCAAGCCTTTCGGCTGTGTCTGGTAATTTCTCTAAATTTTTCCCCTATAACCCGGTCAAAGACTATAGAGTACTTTTTAAAAGAAAGCAAAAGAACGGTTAACCAAGCACCGACAGGAATGCGTTAGAGCTCTTAACGCTTTAAAATTAAAAACATAATAAATCCCTTTTATCGGAGCAGGGATCAACTCGAATGAGCGCTCCTTAAAGAAAAAAAATAAGTAGCTAGCCTGGTATACTAGCTACTGGGAAGTGAAGCAATATCTGCTTCGTTAGCACATAAATAACATAGCACTATACAATCTTGTACTAGTGCAAAAGCAGGGCCATCCGCTGGCTCATTTAAAAAAGCCCCCAAGCAATAGGAGTTTCCTCTAGTGTCCGTGAAGACACCAGAGGAAAATTCACCTAATTTACAGGAAGTACTTGGAGATCTTTGCGTAGAAATCTCCTTCTCCGTTTGCTTCCAAAGCTTGTTTGAACTCTTCTTTTGTGCTAGGCACATTTGCAAGTAATTGCTGGAGTTCTTCACTAGAGACCTTTTGGAAGATAGGAGTTGATCTACCTTGAAGCTTAGCATACGTCTTGCCGTCCTCATCGAACGTCGATAACGGAGTTACACTACCATGCAACTTCGGTGCGTTACGATCATAACGTGCATTGATGGTGTTGATAACACCTACACAGCGCAAAGCAAACGGCTCGTGGAAACCAAGAGTTTTCTTAGCTTCGTCACCATCGAAGTTGATGTTGCCATCTTGAGTTGCCGGCATATACTGGCAGTCAGGACGCAGATACGGTTTCTTCTTGTCGTCGTTGAGATAGCGAGTCTCAGTAGCAAGACGATCGGTCTTCATGTTCCAGTCATTAGCCGGAGCAACGAAAATAGATGTCAGAATGCTGTGAGGCATCATCATCGGAGTAACAACGCCAGTTGCGTTATCTACGTCAAATACGAGGATACGGTTCGAGCTACCACCACGTTTCGTAGTCTCACCGTGGAAGATCTGCGGAATGGATGCTACATAAGTGTGATCACCTTTGATCTCTACATCGCTGCGGTTTGCTGCGAATTCGATAGTAGAATCACTAAATACAGCATCTTTAATCTCAGCAGATGCTAAAGATTTAGAAAGTAATTTCATTCTTACTAAAAATTTTAATTAATTATAGTTTTATAGCACTCTTTTTAGTGCTTCGCCAAAACGAATATACATGCTCATCCGCTCCAAGAAAAAAAGATCCCCAGATAGACTGAGGATCTCGATAGAGATGGGAACTATTTCTTCTTTCCCTTACCTTCTTTAGCAATCTCTAATTGAGACGACAAGCCTTCAATCATAGAATCCTCTATGATGGGCCAATCAGGATTAGCTAATGCAAAGTCATTGAGACATTTTGGAATTCCCAATCCAAACTTCTGAAGAACTTCTTGTAATGATAATTCTGGAATAACAAACTCATATCCTGTTTCTGGATGTATCAGAATACGAGGTGCTTTTACAGAAGTGTCATACATGTTAGCGATCTGATAGATGTTAGTACCAACTATCTTCACTGGTCTAGATCTCCAATATGTTTTCTTCGCTTTACATACGAAGAATATTGGTTCATCAATATACAGAGGTCCATCACCTTCTCCAAGATCGTTTGTTTCTAGTGATTTGGATACAACAATTGGTGCACATCCTTCAGCAAAGTCAGATACAAATGATCCTGATTCTGCTTTAACGACAGGAACTTGGCCAGATGTGTCTGTGTAGCCAAATAACGGTGATTTTGGATCCAACTCTGGATTAAGGTGGAACGATGCCAACTTACCTCTCTTAAGTGTACTTAATACACATACACCTGTCTCGAGATCAATGTCATATACCACAGAGTATTTAGGTCTGCGAGATATGTCACCAACATACGATCCAGCTTTAGGTGTTACAAGGTATTGTCTCCATCCAAGATAGAGATGATTCTCCTTGTAAGTTGGCTCAATACGATTTGCTTTGGATCTCGTTATGCTTCCAAAAGTAGCAGTTTCAAGATTCATCACGCTGTTAACAAAGTTCGAAGAGACAAGAATTTTCTGACTCATATGCGTTTTAGTTATTTATGTGCTTGTTGTCTTTCCAACAGTCAATATCAGTTTCTTGAACTTGATACGAAAAGCAATGAGATACTCTACTGCCTACTACTCTTGAGCAGGTTCAGCCCTCTTCTCTTGGCATATTGATCAAGATATCCCATAAGTGTTGCGTTCACCAGACTTCTCAATCATGTTTATACTCCTAATGAGCGAGGAGTGTAGTGATCCCACCTCAAACCAATGAGATGAGACCTGTTGAGTTAGTAAGGATCATAATCAATTGAAGGATCTGGAGGTAATTCCACTTTAGCAAGTTGAGATTCAGTCAACTGCATTATTCTTTCAAAATCAAAATTTCCTGATAGCAATTTACACTTGGCCATGTTATTCCTTTCTTTTAAATGTTAATAATGTTAATAATTAGTGAACTAGAGGCCGATCAAAGCCTCTAGTCCTAGAGAGATAATTACTTCTTCATGTTTGTTACTTGTTGCTCCCACGAAACTACATAACATTCATGTAAGTAATTAAGAACCCGAAGAAGGTCTTCATCACCAACAAGTTGATTTCTTACTTCTGGAGCGGCAGCAAGAATTTCTTCGAATGCTTTAATTAACTGCTGAATTTGAAGAGTGTCAAGATTCTCACGAATCCAATTCCCATCAACATATGATTTAACACATGTTTTTAGTTTGGCAATTGCGTCTTTCATCATCTTAGCAGCAATTAAACTGTAAGAAGAGATTTCAGTCTTAAAACAAGCAGCAGAAACCCTCTTAGAAGATTCATAGTAAATGTGACTAGAATCACATGCTTCGATAGCAACAATGCGATTATTTGCAATTGCCCATTGCAGACGCTCCATGCATCTATCAAGCCTAGTTTGATATGCTGTGATTAACATATCAACTGACAAATGCTGATAGTAAATATCTTCTGGTTTAATAGTCTTAGAGATCATTAGCTCTAAAGCCAGATAGACCTTACCATCATGGTTAATCACTTGATTGAATTCGAGGCTGTGCTCAGTCGGTTGAAAGTTGTTCTCTTTCATAATGATTGGTTTTAATTGTTAATAATGTTGAGCTATCTCATCAGTGCAGCTTGCTCAAGACTGCAGACAGGACCGAAGTCCTGTTTCGAATTGTTAGTACACATTTCGTTTCTCTACTCTATAGACTCTTTTTCCATCAGGGTCATTAAAAGTCATGTAGAATACTTTACGATAGTCTTCAATTTGATCAGTAGATAAATTGATTGGATAAGACCCATCTTGATTTTCAGAATAATGTGGAACATTATTTCCCCAAGTAAGTCTGTTAAGAACAAACGTGTTGAGATGTTCTACAACTTTGCAGACTAATCCTTTACCATCAAATTCAAGACAGTCCATGATAACGAATACTTGCATAGTAGTTGTTTAACGTGCGCTCCTTATCGCACTTTTAGAATAATTTTACTTCTACTCATTTTAAAAATTATTTTTTTTCTTCAGTAACCCTTTTGAGCTAAATAGGATTTCACTTTCCCATCACGACTACCCGGGGGTCTTTAATAGAAGTGTTCTCTCCCTCGTAACACACAAATTTTTTCATCCAGTAACCCCACCTCCTCTCTAACCTTTTCACTTTCCGTTTCCAATCCCAGGGGGTATATTTTTTCAAAACTTAAAAATTTTTACCAATATTAGTTACGCTTTCTAATTCTTTTTTACCGATACTTTACCAATAGATTACAAAAATGTACCAATACTGATCTTTTTATACCAATAAAACTTCTATTCCTTATTTATATTATATAATATTATATATAATTACACTGGGAGCCAAGCTCCATTAAGTTTAGTTATATAAGTTTATAAGTATAGTTAGAGTAACATTTTTGTAGCTGATTGGTAATATTTTTGTTTGAAATCGGTACGTTTTTGTAAATAATCGGTACGTTTTTGCATGGAAAAGAATAAACAATTTGTACAAGTACCCAACTTAGATTTATCTGAGAAGGGATTAGAAATGAAAGACTTAGTAGTATACGCTTACCTGCGTAAACATTATAATGCTACTACAAAAGATGCATTCCCCTCTTTCTCTTTACTAGTGGAAGAGAGTGGAATATCTAAGCCTACTATTATGAGAGCTGTTGATCGTTTAGAGGCAGCTGGCTATATAGAAGTTAAGAAAGATAAAAAAGTTAATCATTATAAGTTTTCTGATATTAATAAATTTGAAATATATTCTTTTGATTTCTTAGATGATAAATCTTTATCAGTGAATGACAAAGCTTACATAGTATGTATGCAGCCGCATATGTTTAAAAATTCACAATTAGGAACTGGAAAGGTAACTTATTCTGAATTAGATATTGCTAGAATGTTAAATATAGATCTACGAACATTACGCAAATATGAAAATCATCTACAACAAGGAGACAAACCAGTATTATCTTTAGTGCCTACTCAAAAGAAAGATCCACAAACTGGGTTAATGGTAGAAGAAAGAATATTTGATTTTGAAGCTTATAATAACGTATTAGCATTAAAGTTTAATGAGTTAGACCGTAAGATTGAAGATAAAGTTTCAAAAGAAGATTATGATAAACTATTAAGAGAATTTAATGAATTAAAAAAGATAGTGTTAACAAAAGAAGTGGAACCGATTACACTTTAATCCCTAGACTAAACAAACAGTCTAGAGTTTTTTGTATATACACATATCACACTTAATTTATTCTAAGATATCTTGTAAACTTCCTTTAAGTTTTTAATTTACATTTATAATTTTATTATTAGACGATAAATTATGTAGTTATTATGAGAGACTCGTTTAAATCTTTATTAAAAAAAATAAATACAGATGAATTCGCATATGTTCCTGTAAACATTACTGTAAATTCAGATAAAGAATCAAAAAATGATGATAGAAGTCCATTATTGGATATTGAACCAGATAAAATTGATTCAAATTTTGCTTTAACAAATTATTTTGATTATACTGGAGAAATTCCTACTTTCGAATTACCTAAGTTCTCACAATTAGATTATTAGATATTCGGTAGCCCATCTTATTCAAAAGATGTTTTTTCTACAAGACTTTCAGTCCCGTAGATTTTTCAAGAAAGAATTTTGACAAAAAGAAATGAAAAAGTAACTAAAGAATAGTTATTATCTCTTGTAGAATTATTTAAAGCAAAAGGAGTACCTGTAACAGTTACATCTCTTGAAAGACCAGGAGCGAAAACTTCTAATAAAAGTACATCTTGGCATGCTACTGGGCAAGCTATGGATATTGTTCCAACTAATGGAGATTTTAGCTCTTTATTAATATTATTAGAATCAGATCCAGAAATTCGTACTGCTATGGCTAATATAGGAGTAGGTTATCTTGATGAAACTACTGATAAAATGTTAAATATAACTAAAGGGACTAGTAAGCATATTCACATTGGTCCAGATCATAGTGCAATTGCCTATTTTAATAGAGTTTAATTATGACAGAATTTAAATTCGGAGGAAAACTTAACTATTTAAACTTTTTCAAATGAAAAAAATAGAACGATTATAGAAGCATCTTGAAGTAAAAAAGTTAGAGCAAGGGGGAAATGTTTTGTTTCAATAGCCGACATTATATCCTCAAGATCCTAATTATGCAACCAAATATGGTATAACTCAGCCTACTTTAACTAAGCCGTTAAATCAATTTGTACCAGGAATTCCTTTAGAAGAGCAGGTAGCTCAAACTACAGAAACGTATTCTGCTGATAATTTGCATAATTCTATCGACGAAATAAGGCGTAAAGCGGGAACAAATTCTGAATTTTCTGATTCTGCTATAAAAAATACAGATTAGCTTTCTATAAAACCTACAGAAAAAAGTGTTGGTATTATGGGAGGGAATAATCAGCCGAATGTTCCTTGGGGAATGATAGGAGATACTGCGATAGCTGCCACTAATGCTGTAGAAAATGCTCTCATGGGAGATAAGAATTTTTCTGCATCTTCTAATGCTTTAGATTCAGTTGTAGATACTGCTGCTTCAGCTGCGTCTAAATTCGGGCCTTGGGGTCTTTTAGCATCTGGAGCACTCAAAGCATTTAATTTTATCACAAAAATAGGCGGTAAAACTGTTCAAGGCTTTGATGTTAACGGAGTAGATAATTCTGGTTATAGTCAAGATATGTTTCATCAACAATCTGAATCTGGCCGTATCTGGGATAATATGAGTGGTAAATTAAAAAGACGTAATGCTAGAGCAAAAATGGCATTAGCTGCTTTAGATGTTTCTAATGATGAAAAATATGAGCAAGAGTCTAGAACAAATTCTGTAACAGATGTTTTACAATAGAATCAAATTGCCTTAGCTGGAGGTATTGATCCTAGTTTATTAGCAAGTTAATTATGAACAAATTAGAAAAACTTAAAATATATAAACATCAAAATGGAGCTAAACTAAAAGGTATAGAAGTTAGTGAAGTAGAAAACATTTTACCTACAGGATAGCTCCATAAAAACAAACATGATGATTTTGGAATTGATGGAATAACGTAGAAGGGAATACCTGTACTTCAAGTAAAAGACGATACTGCTGAAACTATTCAAGAAGTACAACAATAGGCAGCAGGAGGAGAAGTAGTTCAAAGCGCAGAAATTGAAAGGGAAGAAATCATTTTCAATAAAGAACTTACTGATTATGTAGAACAAAACAGAGAACTTTGGAAAGAAGGGACTCAAAAAGAAAAAGACGATATCTGTTTAGAAGTTGGTAAGCGAATTGTAAAAGAAATTCTCTTTAATACTAAAGACGAATCTGGTTTAATTGATAAAATGGAGGTTGAAGTATGACAATAAACGATATATTAAATTCAGATTTATCTGATTCTCAAAAAGTAGCTATTATTAAAATTCTTTCTGAAGAATAGATCCCTAGTCATAGACAGGGAGGAGAATTAGAAACTAAAGAGGAGGTTCCTGAAGAAGAAATAACTATTACTCCAACTAATACTATTACGATAGGAGAGAAGAAATATAAAATAGCTGTTGCTCAAACCGAAGAAGAGAAATATACCGGTTTGTCTAATATTACTTCTCTCGCAGAAGATGAAGGAATGTTATTTATCTATGATGAACCTCAAGAAGATCTTTGGTATACTTGTGAAGATATGAGCTTCGATATAGATATTATCTTCTTAGATGAAGAAGGAGTTGTTACGTCTGTTCATTCTGTAAAAGCTGGAGATCCTACTCCTATAGAAGATACTGCTGATAATGCTCAATTTGTATTAGAAGTAAATTATAATTCTGGAATACAAGTAGGAGAAGAAGCAGATATTGAAATTCAAGAAGAACCTGAAGAAGATCTTGATGAGGATTTAACTGACGAAGACAAAGAAACTCTTTCTCAAAGTAAAATGTTAGTTCTCGATGAAAACGGGAATGTACAATACAAACTTGAGTCTGGAGAAAGAATATTTTCTCGTATAAAAACTAAACAGTTTATAAAAGCTGCTCTTAAAGCTTATAGAACTGACGATGATTTAGATTATCGCAGAGTTGGAAGAATAGTATTTAAAGAACTTGAAGCTTAGGATAATCGTAGTCCCGAATATACCCAAACACCAGAATAATTATGACAAATTACTTAGAATATTTTAAAAAAGGTGGCATTCACATTAAACCTGAAAATAAAGGTAAATTTACAAAATCTGCTAAAGCTGCAGGAGAAGGAGTACAAGAACATGCTCATAAAGTGATGAATGATCCGCATGCTACTACATTACAAAAACGTAGAGCACAGTTTGCTATTAACAGTAAAAAATGGAGTCATAAGAAAAAACACTCTGAAGGTGGAATAATTAATTACTTAGAATTCTTTAAATAATTCATAAGTTTTATAAAATTAGGGAGTACATTAGTACTTCCTTTTTTTATTTTATGAAAAGTTTACAATGTCCTTTCATATCAGATATTTATATTATATTTACAATGTAATTAAAAATAAGAAATAATATGAAAAGTGAATTAATGAAAGAATTATTAAGTAAGATGGGTGAAGAAATTGAGTTGATTGAAAATATTGAACATAATTTCGGTAGATATCTTACGAACGAAGAAAGAAACCTTGTGCTTACAGAAGGAAGTGTAGCTTTATTTAATAAGCTTGGTTTAAGTGAAGAAGATTATAATACAATGATAAGAGCTACAGCGTTAATATCTGCTGGATTTACAGAAAGTTCAGATAGGTATGATTATGAACTTGAACAAAATAACTATAAAGCTCTCGATTTGTTTAAATCTCTTGTAAATGATCTTGAATGTATAGAAGCAGAAAGACGTAAAGCAAAAATCGGCAAAATGGAAGAAATTGGTACTAAAGTCGAAGTAAAAAATGCTTGTAATGCTGGTTATAAAGAGGAAAACGATACAGATTTAGACGAATTATTTAAAGATGCTGAAAAAGCAGAAAATCCAGATAAAGTTTTTACTACAGAAGATACATATAAAGATCCAGAATTAAATAAAGTATTTGCCACTGCAACGAAATGTAAAGAAATGGGAATCACTGGCGATACCTATGAAGAAGACGATAAAGCCTGGGAAGATTTAGAAAAAGAAAAAAAGGGATGCGACAAGAAATCTTTTGAACACGAAATAAATAAAGCAATTGAACGTTTAGATAAAGGTTGTGAACTCGAATTAGATGAAGAAACAATTGACGCAATTGTTGAAAAACTTTGGAGAGAACGAGATAATGTAAATATTAAAATTTGTAATAATAAAATAAGTTTAAGATGACTTTACCCTCTTAGGAGGGTTATAGCCCAATAGCATAATGGTAGTGCACCGGTCTCTAAAACCGTTATATCCTTCTGTTGGAGGTGGTCTCCGTTCGAGTCGGAGTTGGGCTTCTAAAATTAAAATAATATAAAAATGAAAACCTACATAATAACATTTACTGAATCAAAATATATAGAAAATTATCCAGAGCAAAATAAAGTTTATGCTTATTTAGAAGCATTTAAACATTGGGCTCGATTAAGTGAGTCAACCTATATATTACAATCAGATTTAAAATCTTCTGAAATTAAAAATAAAATTTTAGAAATTACTAATAATCGCGGAGAAGTATATATTATAGATTGTACAGATTGTAAATACTCTGTTTTTGGCCCGAGTTTTATTGTAGATTTTTTTGAAAAATATTGTTAATTGATATGAGTGAAAGAGAAACTACAGAATTAAGAGTTGCTTTGAAAAAAGCTTTAGACTTATTAGAAAGTACAGTATCCTGGGCTGAGGCAAGAGGATTTACAGATTCACAAGAATATATAAATTTTGAAAATCGGGTGAATCAACTCTCGGTTAAAGATCATAAGATAAATTTTGCTAATTATAAATATATGGATTAATGAATATGAAAAAAATCATTGAATGGATTAAATCGTTATTTAAGAAAGAAGAAGTAAAACTCGGCAAATGTCCAGAGTTTATGACAAAAGAAAAGCAAGTTGAACTTGCAAATGTAGGATTAAAAGTTTGTGAAGTAGACAAAAAAGATGTGCCAAACCCGTCTTTTACGGCAACAGAAGAGATCAAATCCAAGAAACGCAAACGTGGCCGTCCTCGCAAGAAGAAAGTAGAACAAAAATGAAACCTATAACTATTATATTAGATAGTGGACACGGAGAGTTAACTCCTGGCAAATCTAGTCCTGATGGGAAATTAAAGGAATGGAAATTTACAAGGGAACTTTCTAAAAGAATTAAAACTGCTTGTGATATGAAAGGAATCAAATGTATCCAAGCAAATACAGATAACTCTGACCCTACTCTTACTACGCGTGCGAGTAATATAAATAAGATCGTGCGTACAGAAGGGGAACAAGGAAGACAATGTTTAATGATATCTTTACACGGGAATGCTGCAGGGAATGGTAGTTCTTGGATGAATGCTTCTGGATGGGAAGTCTGGAGTACAGTAGGAACAACCAATTCAGATAAGTTTGCCAATTTACTTTGCGAATGTTTTAAAACTATATTTCCAGATAAGAAATTAAGAGGGCATAAAGAAAAAGATTTTACTCTTATTTATAAATGTGCATGTCCTTGTGTTCTTACTGAGAATTTCTTTTATGACAATAAAGAAGATTTTAAATTAATGACGTCTGAAGAAGGTTTGAAAAAAATAACAGATCTTCATGTGGCAGCTATTTGTGAATATATAAATTATTAATTCAAAGGCGGGTAGTTATACTATTCGCCTTAAATTTGGTATTTATGAAAAAAATTCTTTTATTTTTATTTTTTATTTTAATTAGTATTTTTGTACATAGTGCTACAGCAACATTTACTAAGAGTAATTTTATAAATAATAATGGAGTAAACATAGCATCAAAAAATAATATTACTATTTCGTGTGTTGGAAATATACCAAATCAAAAAGCATATGTTACTTTTACAGAAGATAATATTTTAACTATTAGTATTTCATCTGGTAATATCACTGCTATAGATTTTACATGTCCGAGTGATGATTACACAGGAAACATGACAGATGTTAGTAATATCTCGACATCTTCTTGGAGTATAGTTGTTGATAATCCCGGAGCTAAAACTACTGTAAGAGTTTCTTCTATCACCGTTACATATACTACAGATATACCAACAGATAAATATTCGATAACATTTATTGATAAAAATAATAATGATACATCATATATTAGAGATATTAACGGAGGCGAATATACAATAACAAAAACAATTGATAATTATAAAAATTGGTTATTTGCTGGGTGGAGTAATGATTCAACAGATTATTTAAAGATAAGTTCAGAAATAAACTTAACGTCTGATATTATATTATATGCGTTTTATGAATATGGAAACAGCGGTTATGTTTTAATAGAAGAAGAATTGGAAGATTGGAGTGGTGAATATTTGATTGTGAATCATGACAGTCTTGTTGCGTTTAACGGCAGTTTAAATATTCTTGATGGTGTAAATGATACAATAAATATTAATATAAATGGAAAAACTATTTATAGTACAGTAAAAAATGAAAACGCTCAATTTATAATAACAAAAAAAGAAGGAGGGTATTCAATAAAATCAAAATCAGATGAATATATCGGTCGAACTTTAAATTCTAACGGACTTGATGAAAATAGTAATGATATTTACACAAATAACATTTCGTATAATAGTATTGAAAAAGAAGTTGAAATTATAAGTGAAGGGGGAGCATATTTAAGATACAACGCAAATAGTAATCAAAATAGATTTAGATTTTATAAATCAGACACTTATACTGGGCAAAAACCTATACAATTATATAAACGCACATTAGCTAATTTATATTGCACAAATCCAAGTAATATAAAAATAATTGAATGGTTAGAAGATTCAATCAAATTAGATATAAACAATTATGATAGTATTAATGTTGGATCTGCTTGGGAATTATTAACAAAAGAACAAGACGGATCATATAAAATTTATATTGATGACTTAACTAATAAATCTTGCATAGATTTAGTTGTTAAAACTAGAAAGAACGGAAGAACCGATTGTATAAATGTATTTAAAATACCTATCTTTATAACAGAAAATAACGCAGATAATTCTACGATTAATAATTCTGATAGTACTTCGTGTGATTTAGTTATTCTTAAGGATGGAAAACTTACATTAACAAATAATTTAGAAAGTAGAGATGTAATAGTCTATCCATCAGGAACATTAAATATTCCATCAGGGAAAAAATATAAAGTTAATTCATTAACATTACGTAAAGATAATGAATCGGTTCCACAGTTATCATATAATGGCTCGTTAACTATCCAAAATGATTTTAATATTGAATTACGGATGGATGTAAATAATTGGTATTGGACAGCATTGCCATTTGAATTCAAACCATCAATGTTAAAAAAATCTAATGGTAAAACACCGCTGTTAGATGATGAATATTATATAGAATATTATGATGGCGCTAATAGAGCACATAATCAAACTAAATCATTTAGATACTTAACAACAGATTCTACATTTAAAGCTGGCCAAGGATTTGCAATTCATTTAGGAACTGATCATACAGGAAAACATATTTACACAATTCCATTTAAAAAGGATTCATTACCACATGAATTAAATACATCAAAAACGATATTAGGATTACATGCATGGCAAGGAGGAAATGTTAATGATAGAGGATGGAATTTAATAGGCAATCCATATATGAATGCAATATCTTTAAAAGATGGAAGTATAAGAACGGATACTTTAAAAAAAGTTATAGAAAATGGACAATGGAATGGTCATTGGGAATTAACAGGTGCTAATGATGTAAGATATATTGTAGTTAGAAATTCAAATGGAACATATAGTTATCAATTAATTGGTGATGGATATTATATAAAACCATTTACATCATTTTTTGTTTAGCTTGCTGGTGACAATGAAAATGAAATGGGTATATCATTTATAAAAGCAAATCAAAAATCTAACATAGTTGCGAGAAAAAATATATCAACAGACAATGATGAAATTTTCTTAAGAATTGGTGTAGGAAATTATAAAACTGGTTGTTTTATTTCAGATGAATATACAGATGAATATGAAATTGGCTATGATTTATCACCATTTGAAAATGATAATTCAGTAAAATTATACCAATATATAAATGGTTACAAACTTTTATATTCTGCAATAAATGATTCAATTATAGAACACGGTATTAAAGTTTATACACCAGCTGGAAATCTCCATTTAGATGATAAAACTAATATAGAAGATTTTGATGAAATTTATGCATTCTATAATGACGAATGGATTGATTTATTACATGATCAAACACAAGATGTTTCTGGTGAATTTATTTTGTTTGCAAAACGTAAAACACAAGTAGACGTTCCTACAGATATTGATATAATTAAAGATAATAACGAAGTAATTAAATTTATGCATAATAATAGTTTATACATTAAGAAAAATAATCATATTTATAATATCTTAGGAGGAATAATAAAATGAAAAAATTATTAATATTAATCTTAAGTTTGTTACCATATATCGGATTTGCATTTGGACAAGTTCAATTTCCACAAGCGCAATTTCAAAGCACAAGTAGTTGCAAAACTGTTACTGGATACGTGCCACAAATAACAGAAGTTGGTGCACCGAGTATTTACGAATCTTCATCAAGAAATATCATGTATATGAAAAAAGGAAATAGACCAGATACAGACGACGATCCGTTTGCTACTCCGATTGGAGATATTCCTATGATATTTTTGATATGTTTTATATGTATATTTTTGTTTTATAAACAACGAAGCCTTGAGTAAATCAAGGTTTTGTTGTTTATACGTATAAGCACTCTGTAGTTTTAATAATCTAATATAACATTACAATAATTAACAAATATAAAAGATTAAAGAGTGTTTTATTCAAATATTATTTAAATCAATGAATGTATTTTTAATTTAAAAAATTAATTTTTTATTTGGTTGATAAAAACTGTACATATATGAAAAAAGCAATTGAAATTAGTGTATTACGTGTTTCCTCTAACGGGAAATATATAGAATTTATTATAAATTGTCCTGAGGACTATTATTTTACAGACTTTACTGTAGAAGTTTATGGAGGGGACGACAAATACTCTTTAAAAGATTGTTTGTTTACTGTTCCAGAGGATTATGAAGGAGAAGATCCTTGGGTTCTTGATGAGGATGGAAACAAATACTGGAATAAACATTATTATTCTGGACAGTTTAAATTAGAAGATATTGAAGTAACTGAACCAGAAATGTTTAAAATATCTTTAGAAGTGCATCATAATGAATCTGCAGACAGTGATATTGAAAACAATATGGAAACAAACGAATGTTGGAATCCAGATCCAATTATCAACGAAACAGTATATATCTCAGATGTATCTCACGTATATTCTTGTTTAATGGATAGTATATTAAAATTAGGAACAGATGTGTGCGGAGATTCAGATATTCAGGATGAAGTTATTAGAAATTATCTTATTTTATATGCTCATCAAGAAGCAATGAAATTAAGAGAATTATCCGACGCTAAAAAGTATTTTTCTATCTTGAAAAAATGTTTTAGTAATTGTGGGGCACACAAAGGATGTTCTACTTGCGGAGCCAATTATCCTACTTATAAACCTAATAATTGTGGATGTAAATAATGATACATACTAGAAAAACTATATTTAAAACTCTTTAGAAGAGGATTAGAGAACTTACAAAACATGCTAATCCTGCTCCTAAAGAGTTTAAAAAAATATTATTAGCAGTTATTTTAAATGACTTAAAAGAATGGTCTGAATACATTCCAAAAGATAATCCTTTTGTAATAGACGAAATGCTGGTTGAGTTATTAAGAGATAATTGTTTTATTATTGAAAGAGTTCCTGATATTAATCAATCATCATATGTAAACGTAAATACTCCGCAAACAAATAATACTTGGCAAAGAATTTGGGATAGAAAATCTAGTAAAACTGGAATTCCTGTAAAAGTAGAGAATCAAGAAAGTTCTACTTGGGAACCAGATCCTAATTGTGAAGTTAAATTAGTTTACTTTTATCCTGATAATAAAACTTCTGTTGAGTATTTAACAGAAACATATGGAGAACATGGCGAAAAACTTAAAACAATTTGTGATAAAATGAATGCGTTCATAAATAGAGAAACTAACGAAGGATATTATTTGACTACGGATTGTAGATGGGAAAAAATAGGAAATAAAGCTGAAGACGGAATGACTCAATCAGAAGTAGAAGCGTTATTGACTGATTATCATATTAATCACGCTTGGATACCTACAGAAGATGGAGTTAAAATAGAATCCACTTTAGTAAAAGGAACTGCTTAGAACTAGATTAATTTATTAACAGAAAATGATGTGGAGGACATGATATATGGTGACTGATTATAATATAGATCCAGAAAACTAGTTCTTAGATCACAAATAGGCTCTTGCTAATCTTTCTAGGAAATTAAAAGAAGTCCTTAATCCTTTTGTAAACGAAGGATCTAGTCTATACGGTATTAAAATTGTTACCGACATCAAATTGCCTGTAACAGAAATAGTATCTTTCCATGTAAATTGTTTTAGTAGTATAGAAAGATAGGATTCTAAAACTATTCAAGCAACAGGTTATGTTGATTTTGATAATATCAACCAAGAACCATTAATCTTATCTAATACTGGTCAAGAAAGAATTGCACAAGTTGGGGTTAGTTCATAGGATAATAAATTAATTATTGTATTATCTCACGAAGGAAAAGGCTCCAGCGAAATATTAAAATCGGAAGTAGAAGTTTTTGTTTCTAGTAATAATAGAAATCATACCGTTAGTATAGAATATTTAACAGAGGATGATTATAATTCTTATACAAGTATATTAACTCCTGCCGAAGAGTCGGGATCTAGTGGATTTTCTTTTTCTGTAAATACCGGT
>Ga0326514_10001167_pt1 | contig 17157 bp, 29 predicted proteins | sample 3_2548_0518_D_FD_203653 | JGI IMG/M metagenome (GOLD analysis project Ga0326514, IMG submission 203653) | Bovine rumen microbial communities from UC Davis, California, United States - 3_2548_0518 | ecosystem: Host-associated > Mammals > Digestive system > Stomach > Rumen | place: USA... | reverse complement strand
CCGAGACAGAAATATAAAGGAAATAAGTTCATATTTAAATTATTTACCAATTACATAAATAATATAGATATGAACTTATTAAAATTAAATATTATATATAAAAATTTCATCTCAATTTATACATCATATTACCATTCTTTACCCATCCACTTGGTATATTGGTTCCTCCACCATTATTTCCATCATTATTGTTCATATATATCAAAAACAATGCCCCAAGTATACAACCTATCCAAAATATATTCATAATATTAATCTCCTTATTTTATTTTACCAAATACCGAATGGATATCCTCTATTCATATAATCATAACTATGTTCTCTTATATATTCATCACGTTCATATTTTATTTGCCGCATTTCTTCAAATCCTTGTTCGTCAAAGAGATCTCGACCCATATAAAAATTTCTGGCTTGCCAATCTTCTATTTCAGGACCTTCATCGGTCTTATATAACTTAAATTTAAACCCATCAAAATGTGGATAAAAATATTTTTTATATAATCTCCATTTATTGTAGCTATCTAATCCTGGTGAAATATTCTTTATAAATCTTGGGCAATCCGAATTACCTTTATAAAGACATATCATATCTCTTATAAACCAAGAGAACATAATAAGTAATATGCATATTATGATTAAAAATTCATTCATTACATGGTTTCAGAAATATATTGACAACCTATACAATCATATATATCTTCAACTGTCACCCCTAAAGGCGCATCGGCACAACCACGAAGACCATATTTGATGATCGATAACAAAGCTCCCTTATCTAAAGATTCAAGATATTTTTCTATCTCATCTTTATTAGTTATAATTTCTATCTCATTTTTATGATATTTTATACCAGTCTTTGAATCTACCCAAAGATATGCATCAAGTTCTTGATTCTTGACTACATTGATGATTTTTCCTGTACTTAATAGTTTTGCTTTCATAATTACTTTAATATATTAAAATATTATAATTATATTACTTTTGAAATTCTTTAGGTAGAGCCATCTCCATTGGAACAAACTTAGTAATATTTGCAATATTTTTTGTCCAGTATGAAATTTTCGGCTCAGGCATACCAGGATTAGTATTTGTGTTCCAATAAATCTCAACCTCAGTAGGCATTATCTTGTAATTACCTTTGAACTTATCTACATTGTCCTTTGTCTTCTTCTCTTTAGCAATTACAAGAATGTTTACTTTATATCGAAGTTTCTTATCTCCAAGAATCTCATCAATTATCTCTTTAAAGACTTTATTTTGATTGTCTTCGTTCCAATCAAGCCATTCGATATTGCTTGTTATATTAGAAGACTCTGTAATAATTTCTGTAATTGTTTTCATGTTGTTATAATTTTTATGTTAGAAACCTTGTTCGTCACGTCCAGCTTCATGATAGCCTTCTGACCAACCACTATTGTAAATCTTCTCTACCATGTTACGAATAGCCTTCTTCTTGTCCTTGTCATTACTATAAAATCTATTAAGAACATTGTGCATTTCCGTAACGAGATTTCCAATCTTAACCGCTTCTGTAACTTGTTCCATATCTATATTATTTATTTACAATAATAATATAGAAACTTTACATAAAAATTCAAATATTATATAAAAAATAATAATACAATTTATTCATTAACTTCTATTGTATTTATTAAGTATTCTCCACCATCATTAGGTATATATGATTTTGCTCCTTCATATGTAGACCAAGGATTTCCTACATTTGTATATCCACAAAATTCCATCTTTCCCCAACAATCATGCCTGTATTCTGCTTTTACAATTTGATATACTTTCATATTTTATTAAATATTTTATAACTCAGATTCTTTAATAATATTTATTTTAATAGTTTCTGTATTTATATTTTTATATCCACAAATATTATTATGATGACTTAATTTACCTAAATAACATACATCTCCAATAATTACTTTATTATCTTTATTTCTATAAGCATATCTTGCAAAATATTCTAATTCTCCATTTGCACATGATACATTATCACTCATTTGTGGATATATATTTATTATTTTGCATGTCTTAATAATCTTTTTATTATTTAAATACGGAACATTAAATGATATTTTTAAATAATCTCCTATTTTATAAATTTGGTTAACTAAAATATATTATTTGGTTATATCATTTAATTCATTTTCCAATTCTTTAACTTTATTAATATATTCTTTATGTGTCATAATAATATGTTTTCATATTTCATTGATTATTTATAGAATTAAGAGCAATTTCCTTTTCACCATCAAAAAACATTGAATCTGGAAGTTTATCTACTCTAACTCCATAAACTCGTTTTCCTTTATCCCAATATTCAATATCTTCTTTCCAAGTTTCTTCATCACAATCTTTTCCAAGTAACCACCAAAGATTTTCCATTGCGGCCCTTCGAAGAATATCATGATTTTCTCTTTGTATACTTAACCACCCATTAAATGTTTCAACCTCACCTAAAAGTTTTGTACCTTTATAAACTTGAAGTTTACGTTTATTATAACTTTTATTCTTTCGTTTAACTGTTATATCATTAGATTCATTTATGTATTCAGATATTGCTTTCATATTTTATTAAATATTTTATTAAAAATAATGGAGAAGATGAAGGCGTTCATTTTCTTTCTTATGTGTTGCTAAGCAAGTTACCACGAAAGTAATGTTGAGCCTTTATTTTTCTTCCTTCACCCAATCTCCACCATCTGCTGCTTTAATTTTAATCTTTTACTAAAGATATACATCAATCGCCTCCGTCAGCGGCCTTGATGTTAATCTTAGGTATCATCATGAACTTAATCTTACATGTCTCAGTAATCAAGTCCTTAATCTCGGTAGTGTCCTTGTAAGCCATAGGTGACTCATCAAGTGTTCCTTTACAAACTGTAGTAGAATATACATTTTTCATTGAGTCTTCAAACTCTTTCATTGATATATTCTGCTTTGCCTTAGAACGTGACATCTTTCGACCAGCACCGTGAGCACATGCATTAAGCCATTCAGGATTTGAAAGACCTTCACAAATTGCAACACCATCTCTCATGTTAAATGGGACAAGCATCTCTTCTCCGGCATATGAACGGATAGCCGACTTACGAAGTGTGTGGTCATGTAAATCTATAAAGTTATGAGTTGAAGTAATTGTACGCACTTCCTTTATACCATACTTGAGAAGCAACTCCTTGATAGTCTTTTGAACTGTCATATGGTTATATTGCGCATATAGCTGGCAAAAGGACATATCCATTAAATAGCCCTTAAGCATATCACCGTTAAGATAACCCTTAATATGACCTTCAGACATTACACCCAAGTACTTAGAGAGTGCTTCCTTGAATCCGGTCATATCTCTCTTACCATTAACATCTGTGTGCTCCTTAATATACTTCTCCTTGAAAGTCTTAGTATATTCCTTGATCTTATCCTTAGTAAGCGCAACATTTGTCTTTCCCATCCAATACTTGCAAACCTTAACTCCAAAGTTACGAGAACCAAAGTGGAGAGTAACACCAGCTAATTCACCATCTTCCTGCTCATCATACTCAATGAAATGGTTGCCTCCACCTACTGTCCCAAGTGACTTATAGAAGACACCTTCATCCATGTTTAGACGCTTAAGCTGCTCAGATACCCACTTCTCAGTAACTCTATCTGGAAGATCCATAAGCATCTCTGGCCAATAGTTACGATACTTATTGAAGCCTTTTGTCAAGAACTTATAGAAGTCCTTCTCATCTATAATCGTCTTACTATTAAGATTGAAGCCAAATGGAACCTTATTCTTTATTCTGTGTTCAAACTCGGCATACTTCTCAACAGGTATCTTCTTATCAAGAATCATCATAGATACAGAACAACCTATATCAACACCTATATGCTCTGGGCAAACATAATCACCAATAGTGGCAACAAGACCGCATGGGCCACTGGCACCTACATGAACGTCAGGCATGCAGACTACCTTCTGTCCTTCAAATGCACGACAATTGATTATATCATAAACCTGCTGATAAACACCATCTTCTATTGTTTCTGCAAAAATTTTAGCGTTTGTATATTTACCTATTAATTCTATCATATTCTTAAATTTTTGATTTTGCAAATTCTATTAATGTATCTAATGCATCTATATCTGGGTCATGATATGGATCAGGATATTCAAGTATTCCTTCCATATTTTTCCATTACTTCAATTGCTTCTTTTATATCCATTTATGCGTAGTTTTGAATTTCATCATTAATAAATTTAATTAAATCAACATGGCCAATAATTTTGTATTTGTCATCTTCATTTACAATCAAATCATTTTTATAATATTCAACTGTTTTGAATTTCGAATTGTCAACATATACACATTTAATTTTAGAATTACTAATAGATATAACAATTGTTTTCTTAATAGGGTTATTTTCTGATGCCCAACCATTAAAAAGAATATCCCCAACTTTTATTTTCATAATTACTATTTATAATGTTTTGATTTATTATTTACATATATAATGCAATTTCTTTGTAGAAACAAATCATTGCATAATGGTTTTGTATTTACAAATATAATATAGTAATTTTTATATATTATTTAATATTTATGTGCAATAGTTTTCCAATATAAATCCCAATACAATTGGATCATCCCGGATATTGTATAATCATCGGTATTGCTTTTAGTTTATTCATATTAAAACTTTATTTCTCAAGTACTTTTTCCATATTATTATTTATTTTTAATACCTTATTAAATTTGTTTTAATCATCTTCAGGATAACAATCTTCACAAGTATCTCTATTGCACCATTCACAACTATCTGTGTAGATTATTTCATTATCTCCTCTTTCTTGTGGTTCAATTATATATGCCATTTTAATCTCTTTTCTGTATAAAATACCCAATTACATAACCAACGGCAATACCAATTGGAAAAGATAAACTACATAGTATCATAACGGCAGTATGTGTAACCATATCTATTCTCCTTTATTTATTCATATTTTGGTTTGGCATCTTCAAATCCATCAACCCATCCAAGAATATACATCTCTTGAAATAGTCTTTCAAGTTCAGCAAATAATGCGGTATCGGTATGGGCGGCTAATGTGATATTTGAACGGTGCTTTGCCAAGAAATTATAAACTTTAATATTTATTGCCATAATTATTATTTATTTTACATATATAATATAGAAATTCTATCTAAAAATTCAATATTATTTGAAAATTATTGATAATGTAGGCATTGTCTGTTAAATACATCTATGGCATTTTCAATATCCGTGTGAGCTCCTAATCTCATTACCCATTCATCAAGTGGAACATCTTCTTTAAGTAACCAATTGATTTCTTGATGGAATCTTCTTGAGTTTGAGTTTATTTGATCTTGATCGTAACCAAATATCGAGTTATCCACAGCTTCTTTCTCATTTGATATAAACATTGAAGTAGCGAAACAATGAAGCTCTGGAAATTCCAAAGCAAAAGATGAGGCATAACACCAAGAAAATATGACACGTCTTGCCTTTATCAAATGAACATTATTCTCATGGATTAGATATTCCCCTTTATATATGTTTGGGAATAACAATCCATTAGGTGTTCCATGACCACAGCAGATCAAAGTATCTATCTCTTTTGAAATCGCTTCGTCAATAAGATCCTCATAATTCTCAGATGAGGGTGTTATCTCTATGACATGAACATCATCAAATCCTTTCCACATCTCTTGAAGGATTCGGCAATCATCATCTAAATAGTTTGAATATATTATAGTCATATTATTTCTCTTTATAGAATGGTCCACCACATTTTCTTGGTCGAATAAAACCAGGAAGCATTTTGTCACATATATCAAAATAAGCACAAGACATGCATTCACCGGAATGATCAGCAAATGGAAATCTTTTAAGCAATTCGTCTTTAGTCATATTATAAATTTTATTGTGTAATAAGTTCTAATGGAATCATGAGTTAACCAATAATCATGAAAATGAAAACACTAAGTGTAAAAATATTGAGGAATAATAGAATTATTGTATCTAACAAACTAAATTTTGAATTTTTCTTCATCGTATTTTGTTTTAATTTACATATATAAAATAGAATAATATATAAAAAATTCAATAAATTATCTATATTTAAATCATGACAAGAATTAATTCAAACATACCGGTAAAACAATTGACAGATGAGCATTTGTTGGCAGAGCATCGTGAAATAAAAAGATTGCCAAAATGCTTAGAAAAGTCTATACAATGTGGGTCAATTAACAAGTTGCCTAATCAATTTACATTAGGTGCAGGTCATGTCAAGTTTTTCTTAGACAAGCAAAAATTCATCTATAATAGATATAAGGAAATATATGGTGAATTGATAAATAGAGGATTTGCCATAGAAGATTATTCGAATAATTGGAAAAATATAGATCCTAAATATTTTAATGATTATAAGCCTACTAAAGAAGAATATGAATTATTGAAGCAAAGAATTAATGAGAGAATTAATGAATCACCTAAAAAATCATGGCATTATTATAAAAATAAAATAACAAAAGAAAAAGCTACGGAGTTGATTCCATAGCTTATTTATTTAAAATTTTGTAATCTTCAATTGATTTCATATAATTTTTTCCAATTCTCTAATATATTTAATTTATGTTGATATTTTTCTATCAGCATTTTTGTTGAATATATTGACTCTTTTATTTCTTGTCTAACACATTCTTTTAATTTATCTAAAGAAGAAAATACATGACATTTTTTATATATATTTTTATCAATATCCCCAAGTTCAAATTCATATCCATCTTCACAAATGAAATAAATGTCAGTAATTCCGAATGGTAAACCTCCACGTGTTTTATAGTTCTTTTTCAATATTAATTATTTTTGTTTTTTCTATATGAAATGTAATATCATCATAAAAAAATTTATACACGATATCGCCAATTTTTAAATGAACATCACAAGTAGGTATTAAATGATTATACATTTTTCTTATTAATTTATATTTATTTTAAAAAACCGAGTTCATATATTAAAGTTCATTTCATTCACTTTAAAAATCCGAGTTGGTAAACCATAGGTCGCATCTTATCAGCCAATTTTTTATATAATTCCTTAAACTCATTCAAATTATCTTTTGCAAACTCTTTAGCAAGTGCTTTAATCTGGTACCAGCCACAATCCCAATTATTAATCTGATATTCTGGATGCTCTTCATTAAACATCTCTCTATATTTGAATGTCTTACGAACTATTTCACATGCCTTATCCAATACTGCTTGAGCCTCAGATGTCAAAGTGATTTCTTGAAGCTTCTTGTATATGAAACGATCCTCTGAAGTATGCACATCTGAATAACAATCATCATTATTGAACTCATTAGCAAGTGATTCGATTTCTGATTTACTCATCCAGAAAAACTCATTATTCAAAGAATGACCATCTTGTCTAATTGAACAACAATAATTTCCAAAACATGCATAAATTAATGCATCATTTTTAAAAGACTCAGAAATTTCAACATTCATATTATATAAATCTTTTGCATTTATCCAATCTGTTGAAATTATTTCTTTAATAGATAAAACAATAGATGATTCGAATATATTATTTTTTGTCAATTGTAATATTCCACCACCACTCTTTGGAAATATATTTCTAATACAACATAAATTATTTTGCTGTATATCATTACCTGCACAAGTTATTGTAGAAATATAATTATCAAAAATATTAACATTGGATAACTCAAATTTCATACTTTTTATATCTTTACATATAAGAATTTTACTAATATGCTTTTTATTTAATTTATTTGATATAAAATCGGCTGTTGTTATAATATTTAAATTATCAAAATTATATAATATTTTATTATTTATAATTTCAATTTCCCCATTATCGGTTGATTTTATTAAAGTATGTACAAAATTATTTTTATCATTTTGCATACCTGATTTCCAAATATTAAAAGTGATTCCCCAAAGTGCACTAACATTTGTAAATTCTGATGCACAAAACATTACACCATTTTTATATTCAAAATTATTTAAGAATAATTCTCTAAATTTTATTGATTGAGGTTTAATTAACCAACTTGGATTTGTAAAACATCCAATATATAAATTTGTCAATTTATATTTTCTTTTAATATCTGTAATTCTCCAAAGAAATTGCTTAATAAATTCTGAACCTTCAATTCCTTCTTCTTGCATTTTACTTTTTATATTAGATTCTGATGAACCAGCATCAAGTTTACCTCCAGCACCAGTGGCCTTTCCATACGGTGGATTCAAGAAGAATACAATTTTCTTATTCTGTTCAAATGCTTCGAGAAGTCCCTTTGGAAGTTTTTCAAGAGGATCATTCAGAAAGTCAAATTGGAATGACGTAGCTTCTGGATTGTATCTTGAACTAATATCCAATTCTGCATTCTCAAGTGTACTACAATATAGTTCTTTGAATCTGTAGTCCCTTGTCAGATTCTTAGTACCACAACAGTTATCCCATACTACATATTCATCTTTCCAGTCATCACCAAGAGCTTCAGAAATCATCTTATGGGCGTAGTCAACAAATAGAGTAGGAGTATAAAATTCACCTTTATTTCTTCGATTAGTATCTTCAATAAGTCTGTCACTAATCTCAGCAAACTTCATTTTCTCCTGAGGAGTGTATTTCCTATTGAAGTAGCTAATGAATCCTTTATATTGAGTAGCATCAATTTGAATATCACCAAATGGAGTGCATATATAATTAGATTTCTTAGGATGTACATAATAGTTATCTCCATCAGTGATTACACCGATAAATATGGCAACGATATCATTCGGTGAGATCTTCTTAGGATTCTTCACTACTCTTGAAGTGAAATAATCGAAGATGCCGCTAATGTTGTGTTCTGTCACATGCACATATCTTTGCACATTCTCAGCCAAGTCAATAATCTTGTCTGCAACATTCTTGAAGCTAAAGTTCTCATCAATAACAAATATGAATGGATTCAGATTCTCATCATTAGCTATTTCCAAGACTAAGTCAGGATTCTTCTCGGCAGCCCCACTTGCTGCAGTCTTCCAATTCACATCCTTATCCAAGTACTTGATGATATCATTGGTGTGGAATACAAAGCATTCATTAACATCACCAATCAATACCACATTAGGAAGCTTCAAGCCATCAACTTCAAATCTCTTTATATAGAATAATGCTTGTGTAATTACCTTAGCTCTTGCAACACGATTAGTGAAGTCATAATCAAACTTGTACTCCATCAAGAGCTTAAGCATCTTTCCATTATTTGTCTTTGTCTCAATAAGCCCATCACAGGCATATGGATATGTAAACTTTAAATGATCACCATTCTCTTCCTTGAAATAAAAAGCGATACCCTCATTATAAACATCTTCAACTTGTCGCTCGATAGTTGAAGACTTGATTTTATCATAAAACTTTGATCTACTCATTTATATTAATCTTTATTTTATAGAATGGCCCACCACATTTTCTTGGCTTAGTGAATCCAGGTAGTATTTTGTCACATACCCCAAAATAGGCACAAATAGTACATTCACAAGAATGCCTATAAGCATCATATTTGAAAGCATATGGAAATTTTTTAATTATTTCTTGCTTAGTCATAGTTTTTCAAGAATCTCTCTTTGCGATTTGTCCAAAACGAAATTCTAGAATCAAGAGTCTTTAATATCTGTTCAGCTACAGCCTCTTTTGTAGTGCCAATATAAATTTCATTTCCTGTTGTCTTATGGTGATAAATCTTATCGATGAATCCAACTACTTTACTCATTTTTCTTGTATATGATTTTTCCGGTCTTTATTTCTTCAACCTTTTCTACTGCATTCCACCACTTTCCTTTGATTGGCTTATCATCCCAGTCTCGTTGGTAATATTCTCTTAAGTGGGTACCACAAACATTGATTACATGGCCACCATAATAAGTTACTTTGTATTTTGCTTTATTAGAACAATCTCTTATATCATATACACGAATTGTAGATACTCTGGCAGCCTCTTCACAATATCCTTCTTTTATCATATCTTAAACTTCAAATCTAAAAACCATAATTATCTCTTTTTATTAGCTTTTCTTTTTCCGAAATAATACATATCTTAAATGATTTTGATTTACAATTAAAATATAGAATAATATATAAAAAATTCAAATTTCATTTCCAAATTCGTAATATAAATCTTCATCCATTAGAAGAATAATATCCGCTATGAGTAGTTCATTCTTGAAGAAGTTATTAATATTTTCTACAGTTTCTGGTGTAGCTGAACCTTCATAAAGATAATCATCAGAATCAACTCTCTGTATCATTCCACCAAGATTTGTCTCACCACTATGGAAGTACTCAAAAATCATATCTCGAAGATATTCCTTACGCTCATCAAAATTTGAGGATTCAACCTCGTAAAAATCGAAGCAATCCTCATTTATTAATTCTCCAAGAATTTGGTAAGCTTTGTTAAGTGATTCTGTACTATTCATATTAATTTATTTATTTTACATATATAATGCAATTGTTACACATTGCATAATGTGTTATAATCCAATTTCTTTGTTGAAACAAATCATTGCATAATGATTATATTTTACAAATATAATATAGAATAATATATTAAAAATTCAATCTATATTTAATTTTTTAGAATACATATAAAAAGCTCAAGGGTAAATACCCTTGAGCTAATTACCTGTTATATTTAATTTGAAATTATTTAGAACGTGACTTAAACATACTACTTATTCCTGATATTAACATTACAACACCGCATGACTCTAAAAATGACAAGATAGGTGCACTATGCCAAAATATTGGAGCAAGCCAATTCCAAAGTAGCATTGTCATCAATCCTCCTATGCCAACAGACAAAAGAAAAAATATTATAGCTGCAAGACACCCAAATAATGCCTCTGGCCACCCATAATCATATCTATTCATATCTTTATTATATTTGTTTAATTGAATTATTATAATAGCAAAAATATTAATGTTTAGACTTAAGATACTTACCAAACTTGTGATTCCAATAGTTCTCACCAGTACCATAACGGCGATTCTTAGTCTCTGAACCATCGAGTTCATACATGTAATCCTTCTTATTTCTCTTTGAAACAATAAATGTGCCATCTGTAGGCTCATCCCAAGAATTATGGATAGGTACTTCACCAGCTGGTATAAGATCTGCAACAGTATCGATATCATTATTTGCCATAAGGTTACGAAGAGTATGGCGATTCTTAGAACGACACTTACGATTCATATCACGGTAGTACTCAGTATTAGAACCAGTACAATACCCACATTTTACAACTTTACGATATGTTCTTGACATAATTATTTATTCATTAATTTAAGTAGTTTCTTTTTAACAATTGATTGATCAATCTTTTCACGAAAGACAAGTGAAACAACCTTATCAATATCTACACCATTTTCAATGGCATCAATCATTGCATCAATATAACTATGAAATTTATCAAAGTCATGTATAAAAAACTATTTTAATTATTTTTATTTGTTTACCATATTTGGCAACCATATATTCTTCCCATATTTATATATAGAAACAAATATAAAAAATTCAAATACTATATAAAAATTATTATTTATTTACTGCTTGGATTTCTGAAATTGAGTTAACAATCAATGTTGGTTGACCAATAAAGTCTTCTAATTTAAAATAATTTGTATATGACATTGCTGAACGTAAATAACTTACCATATTTTCTACCCAACCTTTTAATGTGAATTTTACAGGTAGATATTTTGTAATTCCTTCTGCCGTCTTCGTTTTTTCACCACTGATTGATTTTTGGCCATCGGATGAAGCCATACCAAAGAACTTAACATCAATAGGACCAATGTATTTCTTTTCTTTTAATGATTTAAGTTTTTCTTCATATTTATGATTAGCTTCAAGATATAAATTAGTTGTATCACCAATAGGATCTTTTGAATATTTATCTACTTCTTCTTTCCAAGGTTCACTTAAATGTTTAATTGCTTCATCAGTATAATAAGCCCACCAATTTCCTTTTGAATCTATTTCAAAATCTTTATATTTATTTATTGGTATTTTTAATGATACTTTCTGACTAATATTCTTATTTGTCTTTTCTCCAGCAGATTCTATACATTGTGCAAATACACTACCAATCATTACATAATCAGCACCTAATGCTAATGCTTTAATTACATGATCATAATTTCTTATTCCTCCATCTGCAACAATTTTTGGTAATATCTCTTTATTATATTTATGTGACGTCATACCATGTTCAGTTATAGTTTCAAGTAATAATTGTTGCTTAATATTATAGCATTCATTTATCAGACTTGCCTGGGGATAATGGCAACTCACATTAGACGTAGTTATGCACCCAGAACCACCACCTATGCCAACACGAATATAATCAATTATACTTGCCTTACAAAGTCTATTAAAATTACAAATCCATTTATATGTTTCAGGATTTGCAATATTACCAGTCATAATAGTCAACTTATATCCCAATTTTTTAGCAAGTTTCTTTGCTTCTAAACATTTTGTATACAATGAGCTCATGTGACCATTTGCAATATCTACACAAATGAAATACTCCGTTCTAAAATCACTACCCATATTATCGACTTCATCAATAAAATAATGCTCAAATTCTTTTAGTGATAATGCCACCCACACATGGTTTTCTTTCATCTGATATATCCTTTTATCTATGCTGATATTTCTCGGTAATATAGGAATAATTCCATTATCAATAAAATTACCCAAATTATTTTCATCAACCACACTTGCCATAGGTGCTGTAAATATAGGAAGAAAATTGTCTTTCACAAATGGATTACATTCACTTCGTGATGATACTTCAGAAATAATACTTGGGATAATTGTCAAGTCATTATATGAATAACCAATCTTTTCTTTAATCATTATAATCTATTTTAATTTTTTAAAACTCTTTAACAAAATAATATAGATATTCGATTTTTAATTATTTCACCATTTTATAGAAAATCACAAAGATGCCCACAGGTTCATTTATTCTTGTATAGATAAATAAATTATCTTCCTTAGATATAAAATAAACCTGTGGGCATCCGAAGTATTAAAGAATGTTAAATTATAACTTTAATATGGTGTTATATTTTCAACATTGACAATGCTCTTCTTATTATCTTTAATATCAATAAATTGAAAGTCAAAGTTTTGATATTTGAATTCTATTTGAAATTCTTGTGATTGAGCAATAGGCTGTGTGAAGTCTAATGAGAGCATATCCATTGAGTTTATTATAGGATTTACTAATAATACTTTAGAATATATTACACCTTTCTCATTGAATATATCTATTTCAAAATTGTAGTTATTGAAAAATTGTGACTTACGATCTCTTGTATATTGATACCAGAAATTCTCAAACAACAAGAAATAGTTTAAGAAACCTAATGTGTGTCTAAACTTAATATTTATAGTTCTATCAATTAAACCAATAGGAGAAGAAGCTGATCTATAATGGTATTCAGATTCAGGGTAACTAAATGCATTTTGATCTTTTCTTTCAGGATTAATCATAGGTTCACCAGTACTAATTTGATTACCTTGAAAAGTTGCATTATTGAATCCTAATACTTCTACACTCTTTATTGTCTCATTTATGAAATCAATAGGAGTATTATAGAAAGATAACTTGCTTCTAATTATCTTAGTATATTTCTCTTCTATTTCTGGTACTATAAATTCTTTTGGTAATATTAATCTAAAACCGTCTTGTCTTCCTTTTAATGTGAACATCTATATAAATCTTAGTTTTTTTTATAATAAGAGAATGCATTGCTTAGCCACAATCTGGTCAGTTGGAATTTTTTCTATTTGACCAGGAATTGTGGTTTTCTTGTAGATGTATTTCTCTTTTAATACCATTCTTAGGGTATCGATATCCATTGGTATTTTATTAATCTTTCTTGATTTATAATATAAGTTAAATGCCTTCATATATTATCTGGTAATTTATTTTATGCTATAGGAATAATCACATTTGTCTTTGGATCAAGTCTAAATCTATTAGGTATATGTTTTCTAAGTATTGCATCAAGTTGATCTGGTGTAAGTCCTTCATTTCTTGTTTGTTTTCTTTGTTTGTTTGCTGTTTCAATATCTTGCTTAGACTTAGTTCTTTGTACTGGACCTCCATTTGGATTTATATTCTTTGGTTGTTCTCCACTTCCACCATTTCCTCTAACCGATGTTCCTGTACCAGAACCTCCAGAAGAAGTATTAGATGATTTGCTACCACTTGATAGTATTGATGGTGATTCACTTCCATCTTGTAATGATTGGTCATCTTCTACTTTAGTGATCTCTATAGAAAGAGTTTGACTCATTATTTTCTTGACTTCTTTTATTTGTGAATTGATCAAATTATATCTATTCTTTTGTAGCTTTTCTGCTTTCTCTATTGTTTCTTTAGCAGTAGATAATTCTCTTACTAACTTATCTAATACTTTTGTCAAACCATCAGATATAGCTGCTGTAAGGTTATCTAAATTACCCATACGAGATGCAAGAACATTCATAGCATTTACAATATTGATAAGCTTGTTAGCTTTCATCACATCTATCTTGTTGACAGTATTTATATACTTGTCCATTACTTGTTGATGTTGATCGAAATATTCTTGTTCTTGAATTTTACTGATAGATTCATTCACATAATCTATTCCATCCCCAATGTATCTATATCCGTCATCTTTAGCTTCAATAGCTTTTACAGATAGTTGTATTATTCTCTCTATTGAGTCACTAAATAAATCAATGTTCTTGGTAATTTCATTACCACCACCAAATAAACTATCACTCAAAGAACTTAATATACCACCATTTGAATCATTAGATGATATATTACCAATAGTAGATAGTTTATAAACTGCTTCATTGAAAGCTGTTATAATAGATGTCAATCTCTCGTGGAATATTTGAATATTGATATTTTGAAGAAGTCCATCTAACTCCATTGCATTCATAACTAAAGTTTTGATTGCCGGATATCCATAATCTTCTTCAGTATACTTAATATTCTTTGCTCCATTTAACCCGATATATAATGACAAATCTCTAAATACATCTGATATTCTCTCAATACCTGCAATATATTTATCACTATTTTCACTAAATACAGTCAATATATCTTTTTCACCAATTTTTGCCTTATCTATAGTATTAACCATATTATAAGCATTTGTTAGAATATTGGATATTACCGCTAAAGCTGTACCATATTGGTTTTTTTGACCAGAAATATTTGCAACTTTGTGTTTAGATATTATTTGACCTAATTCACCAACAACCGCGATGACTTTTGCAAGATCTTGTTGTATTTGCGGCTCACCATTAATTAAGTTGGTGAATGCATTCAATACAGTTGTTTGTTTTCCATTAAGTTTTACTTGATGTTCTAATTGGCCAAATATTGGTGTGAATCCGGATATTACACCTGAAATTGTATTTATTATAGAATCTAATATTTTCTTAAATGAATCAATAGTTCCTTTATCTTTGTAAATATCTTTGTGTGGACTTTCATTTAATTCATACCACATTACATCACCTAAAGTGCTAACAATTGACTTCATATTCAATTTAGCTAATTCTATTTGTGATTGTGTTAATGTGATAGGATTTTTACGATCTTTGTCAGATGGATCGAAGAATTGTTCTCCTGAATATGATTTTAACACACCAGCTATTTTAACTATAGGTGCCGCCATAGCACTTATAGCTTTTACAGCTACCATAACTGGTAATTCATCAATCGATTTCTTGGCAAAGATAGATGCAATAGGATTTTGGCCAAACAATTCTGGGTGATTATTAATTCCATCAACTATACCTTTACCAATAGCTGTCAATACACTTCCTATTGTTTCAGTGGCTTTTTGCACATCTTCATTTCCAAATTTTATAAATGACTTTGGTCTTCCTTTAGAATCAAACTCCTTAGGAATTGTCATTGATGCAAATTGCTTGACCGCCATAGATAATCCTCCTATAACAGGAACAATCTTTGAATACATATTAATGACGGTATTTATAGCTCCGGAAGATTTTGTAAATAATTCTCCTTCTGCCACACCCTTAATAGATTCACCAATACAAGTAAGTACTTTAGCAACTTGATTTCCGGCGGTAACAAAATCTGAATCTTTGACTTTTCTATAGTTTATACCTTTACCAGTCTTTGGATCAATTCCATCAGGTATGCTTAGCTTAGCATATTCTTGTACACCTTTTGCCATTGAGCCAATAACTAAGCCCATTTGTTGGAAAGATGTCATAATCTTGTTTAGATTAGGATTATTGAATAACCAAGTCTTTTTACTATATACATCATAAATTGATTGACCTAAAATAGTAATAACATCACCAATAGATTTTGCCGCTGATTTATAAACGGTGTCATTCATTTGTGCATATTCAATAGGTTTACCATTAGAGTCAAATTTTACCGGCATCTTAGCACTTGCAAATGTTTGTACACCTAAAGCTATTGAACCAATTGCATTACCCATGAAACTTATACCCTTGATAGCTTGTACGATTGGTGGGTCTGATGGGTTAGGCTCTTCATCACTTCCAAGACCTAAGAATCCACTTGATTTCTTAAGAGGTTTTACCTTAAACCATTCTTGATATTTATAGAATGTTGAATTTATCGCACCTCCTATAGTAGTTATGATAGATTCAATAGTTCTTGCCGCTAACTTATAAGTATCATCATTAAGCTTAGTAAATCCTAATGGCTTACCTGTCTTAGGATCAAATCCAGTAGGCATCTTAGCTTCTGCAAACATTTGAACACCTTCAGCTATTGAGCTAATCATGTCACCAATATTTGTGCAAGATTGTATGACTTTTGAGAATATTGAATCAGTAGATTTTTCTGGGTCATAATCAAACATTTGCTTTATTAATTCAGCGTTTGGTAATTGTTGTCCGTTAACTTTACCATTATATAAATCAATTATCGTCTGACCAATAGTACTTACAACTAAAGCAATATTTTTTGAAGCGTTTTCAAAATCATTTTTTCCTAACTCCCTAAATTTCTTAGGATTACCATGGTT
>Ga0326514_10001166_pt1 | contig 17157 bp, 29 predicted proteins | sample 3_2548_0518_D_FD_203653 | JGI IMG/M metagenome (GOLD analysis project Ga0326514, IMG submission 203653) | Bovine rumen microbial communities from UC Davis, California, United States - 3_2548_0518 | ecosystem: Host-associated > Mammals > Digestive system > Stomach > Rumen | place: USA... | reverse complement strand
TCACACTTGACAAGCCCTTGTTTGTTCCTATTACCGGGCAGCGGAGTAGCACACTTATAACTTATGAGATTGTGTTTAACGGCGCCACGATGTATACAGGCAAGGCCATGACGGACGCAAACGGCAGGGCGGACGTGCGTGTCGACGGAGTGCTGCGGGACTTTCGACCGAACCTCGCGGTCGAATGGTCGCAGACAGGAATGTACGTGCCGGACCTTTACGAAACTGAGGCCGTTATCCCTGCGTTACGGGGCATTGCCTGGACATCCGTCGAACTTTGGGCGGGTGGGGGAAGAATGGCGAAGATTAATGTGTTTGGAGGCTCCTTCTCTCCATGGGAGGTACCCCCACAGCAAGAAATCGCGGTCGGGAACCTCGCCACCATGGGAGGCCTTTCGGTCATACCGCGCATCCCCATGGCACCATTGAAAGAAGCATACTTCGGCGTGGCATTCTACAACGAGAAGGGCTCCTTTGAACTGTCGCAAGGTGGAACAAGCAAGACCTATGAGTGCATGGCCGGGGTGGTCTCTTTTCAGTCCAGGATTGGTGAGATTACTTTCGATCGTGAGCCTGGAGAGATACTAATGTCTATCGATGGCGGCACCAGGTTCCCGGTCATGATTGTGGAAGAGTGCCCCGCGCCCTACTATCTCCAATGGCGCATGCCGTCGATGGGTCTCGCCAGCTGGCCGTTCGAGGGCAATGTGCGCATGGGGGCGGGCCTGTCGCCGATGGAGATAAGGACGGGAGAGGACGAGCAGCGCATCGTCAGCGCCGAAGGAAGGGTCGTGTATGACCTCAACAGCGGATATGTCACCCGTGAGGAGTGGAACTATCTGCAGACGATGCAGTATGCGAAGGAAGTGTTGCTTGTTGACGTTGCGAGGGGAGTGACGATCCCGTGCACCGTCACCTCGGCGACATGGCAGACGGCTGGCAATGTGCGCCACGGGCAACACAACTTCCCCGTTCAGCTTACGGAAAAACATTACACTACGATATGAGCGAGTTATACCTGCGGCTGAACGCCGCCAGCGGATATACGAAGATGGTGACCGACGCCGCCAGCGAGGTGCGGTGGTCGTTCACCTTTGACAACCTCGAGAACCCCACCCAATACGTCTCGGAACGTGCCGTGCGCCTGCGTCTGCCCGTCTGTCCCGAGAATAACACGTTCTTCGGGCAGTTCCTGCGCCTTGACAGCGTTATTATGCCCGGAGGGTACTCCCCGACGGAGAAGATGCAGTATGTGGCCATGGACGGCGGGGATATTGTTTCTACGGGCACGGCAGTCATCGACACCATCGACCGCCAATACTACAACCTATCCCTCGTCGGTTCGCAGGCCACCCTCTTCCGCAAGCTCATGAATGCAGGATACGATACCGCGAAGGCTGCGGAAGACCCGTCCTACCATCTCATGACGGATTGGCTGACATTCCAAAAAGTGGGACAGATGGTGATAGAGGAACAGACCAACCTGCTCAACCGCTTCCAGGTGCTGGCGAGTTGGATTATTGACGAGCCGATTCTCGACTTCTCGACCCTGCGATCGACTGCGGATCTGCGGAGCGCCTACGGCATTACCGACACCAATATCACCGAGACAATGGCCTTCATTGCCTCGCTTGTCGGCTTCGCACCCACCGCTCAAGGAAGATACAAGGACTTCGAGAGCGATATGTGGCTCGAGAATCCCGACTGGGAGCGGACGAGTGGCTTTTATATGTACCTGCCCGTCCTCACCTCGGATGTGGATATGAGTACGCTGGAGCCGACGCCGAAGGTGGTGAAGGTTGAGGATGGCGTGGTGGAGGCACAAATGGGCGAATATCGCAGTTATTACCAGCAGCCGTTTGTTTACATAAAGGCGCTGTGGGAAATGCTGGCTTTGGAGTTCCAATCCATAACCGGCTATACGTTGACGCTGGACGACAGGTGGTATAATAATGTCGGTAAACTTGTGTACATGCTACCTCCGAATGACGTTGAAGAAAAGCATCTCTCCGACGTGACGATCGCGAGCGTGAGCGATGATACAAAACTCCCGGACTTGGAGCGGGACTTTGACGGCAGCGGATCGCTCACGACCGGCAACACCTCCGTCGTCGCCCACAAGGTCAACGACTATGAGATGCAGCTGGATATTGACATTGACTTCCCTGGTCTTGGCCAGGAGGTATACGCAGGCCTCGAGCGGCCAATCGAGATTGATATGTACGTGGGCAATAGGCTGACGGGCGATTTGTACACCGCCTTCCCGCTCCCTGCCGACGGCGTATTCTCCGAGAGCGACGTAAAGAGCAGCACCATCGGGCAGGCCATTATGACCGAGGCCCAGATGAACATGCGAGAAGTAATTTTCCCCGTCTACTATCCCCGCGAGGATAGACTGTCGCTGTTGATAAGGCTCCCGTTGCGGAGCGTGCCTGAGAACGATACAAGCGCACCCATCACGGTGTCGTTTTCGTGGTATCGTAACTCCGCTCACCCGTTCATCCTCCGCAGCTCGCAGACGGCCTATACCGCGAGGATGACGATGTCCGCATCCTTCGGCGGCAAAAACCTCATCTCTACCAATAACCGCTCCGAAAGTGTCGTTACCCTTGAGCGACTTTTCGGAAGTGTCAACCCGTTCCAGATACTGCTGCAATTCTCGAAGCAGCGCCACCTGCTATGGCTCGTCGACGACGCGAACAACAGCGTCTCGGTTGTGAGTGCAAAGGACTACTTCGATGATATTGGAGACGCGAGCGTCGACCTTACCGACGCTGCTGATATAGACGATTTGGAGGTATCGCCGCTCTCGTGGGCGGAGAAGGCTGTGGTGTTCAATTTGGAGGACATGGATGGCGATGGCGTAAATGGGTATAAGGACAGGTATGGGGTCAGTTACGGAAGCGTCAAGGTTGTCACCGAGAACAACTTGTCGAAAGAAACAAAAGACCTCTTTGACAACCCTGCAACCGGTTCCGCCATGTTCTCCGAGACAGTCGCCCCATGCGCGTCTTTGTTTGGGGGTGTTTGCAATTTCTATGTCGAGACGCTCCCCATGCCTCTCAATATCCTTGACGGAGAGGCCGCCGGTATTCATGGCAACTTCTACTACCGCCACAATAACACTACCCTCGGCGGTGAGCTGCTGGCGAGATGGAACGAAGATTCGGCGGGGCAGTTTGTCCGAGTGACCGACGACTGCCCGACGGAGGTATACCTGGGGCGTTATACGTGGCATGGTCTCCACGTGCATGATGATCTGCACGTGGAAGAGATTTGCCGCGAGTTCCCCATCTTTTCCACCTGCTCCGCTGCCAATGGCGACAGCGTGCTCTTCGGCCCCGTGCGTGAGGTGTACACCAGTAAACCCGACACCCCGACGAGTTACCTCTACGAGCAACATTGGAAGAACTACATCGATGAAGTATACAACCCCGAAAACAAGACCATCACTTGCAAAGTATTCTTCACCCGCAGGCTGCTGGCGGCGGTGCGCGAAAACCCCATCGTCCGCATCGGCAGCCTGCTCTATATGCTAATGAGCATCGACGGATGGAGCACACACACTCCGCTATGCAGGTGCAAACTAAGACAGATTAATGAATTGAATAAATTGAGATCATGAAAGTAAAGCTAACGAGAAAGCCGACGAAGCCGACGTACTGCGAGGGTGCGCTGACCATCGACGGCAAGGCCTTTTGCGACACCCTCGAGGACAAGGACAGAGGTGCCACGCAGATAATGCCGTTTACGTACACCAACGGCAACATAGGGTACTGGACGACCCCGGAAGGAGGTAAAATCCACAAGGTGTACGGAGAGACGGCGATACCGAAGGGGAAGTACACCCTCACGACACTATGGTGGGCGAAACATGAGTGTTATGTCGTGGGAGTGCTCCGCGTGGGAGGATTCCTCGGAATCCTCATGCACAACGGCATGACTGCCGCGCATTCCGAAGGGTGTGTGCTGCTTGGGAAGAAGGTCGTGGCGGGAAGGCTTGACGGGTCACGTCTGTACATGGACGCCCTTGTGGCTCGCGTCATGGCATGCGAGAAGAAGGGCGAAGAGGTGACGCTGGAGGTGGTATGAAGGCAGGGAAGTTATTCAAACTCTTTCTAATATTTACAATATTGGCAAGTTTTAGCAGCTGCCGCACCGTCCGCGTCGTCGAGCAGGTGCCCGTCCTCGTCCATGACACCCTCCGCCTCTCACAGACGCTCCACGACAGCGTCTACATCGACCATTTTCGTGAGGTCACGAAAAAGAACGACACCATCTACGTCACCGACAGCATCGCAGTTGTTAAGTATTCCTTAAAGACTGACACCGCCTACCGCTACATCGAGCGGCCCGTCACCGTCACCCATACCGAGCAGGTGGAGGTGGAAAAGCCTCTCCGCTGGTGGCAGAAGACCCTCATGTATACAGGTGTCGCAGCCTTCGTTATCCTTCTGGCCGCTGCGGCGATATGGTGGGTGCGCAGGCGGTACAAGTAACCGTGTTTTGCCAACGGATTTGCCAACAGAAAAACCGCAACTGATTGATTTTCAGTTGCGGTTTGTTGTCCTACCTGGATTGTAAAGCCACGTTTCGCGGTTTTTCATATTGTTTCATTTTGTTTCAAAAGACTTTGGGTTTCAATGTTTTGTGGGGTTGGGTGGCGGTGTTGGGTTTCGTTCCGTTTCATTTTGTTACCGTTTTTTTGCCAACAGACTTGCCAAAATCGAACCGCGCCATGTAGTCGCGCCGGGTGTCCTCCACGATGTCCACATAGGGGCGCATGGCGGAGAAGTTGCTGTGGCCGGTGAACTGCATGACGACCTCGGCGGGGATGCCGAGACGGAGGGCGTGGACGACGAAGGTGCGCCGTGCCCAATGGGTGGTGATGGCCTCGAAGACGGCGAGCCGCTCCTCCATGCGCTGCGCCCCCCGGTAGAAGGTCTGCACGGTCTCGCGGTCGAGGTTGGCGAGGAGGGCGGCGTCCTTGAGGTGTTTGTTGGCCTGCTGGTTGGAGATGTGTGGGAGGGGGTAGTGGGTGCGGAGGATGCGGTAGCGCTGGATGATGGCGGCGGCATGAGCGTTGAGGGGTATGGAGATGCGGTCGGCGGTCTTCTGGGTGACGATGCGGAGGGTGTCGCCGTCGATGTCCTTCCAGCGGAGTGCGATGGCGTCGGAGTAGCGCAGGCCCGTGAAGGCGCAGAAGCAGAAGATGTCGCGCACGCGGTCGAGGGTGAAGAGAGGCCCGAAGTCGAAGGAGGCGAAGTGTATCAGCTCGTCCCATGAGAGATAGGTGACGGCGCGGGGGATTTGGCGGAGGTGGGGGTCGATGGCCGGGGCAACGCCGAGGTTTCGGTCGTGGCACCAGCGGAGGAACCAGTGGAGGATGGCGACCTTCTTCTGGAGTGTGGAGTTGCGGAGGCCGTTGGAGGCGTGGAGGGCGAAGAAACGGCGCTGCCCGGCCTCGTCGAGTTCGTCGAGGTAGCGGAGGCCCGCGTCGCGGAGTTCGCGGCGGAGCATGGCGAATTTGGTGACGGTGCCCGGTTGCCACGACCGCTCCCTGGATTGCTCCTCGACGAACTGCGAGAGCACGGTGTCGATGGTGGGCCGTCCCTCCATGGCGGACGGGGAGAAGAGGGCGGCGATGTCGGCGGCGGTGGGGATGCGGTCGTCGAAGACGGCGTCGATGCGGTCGCGGAGGTCAAGAAGTTCGCCGTTGACGGCCGGGGCGGACGGGTAGCGGCGCGGTATGGCGAGCTGCGCCCGTGAGTCCCATGCGTCGAGGGGGAGGGCGATGGGGAGGGTGTGGCGGTAGCGCTGGCCGTGCCATGTGACGGTGAGGGTGACGGCATGGAGGCCGTCGGAGAGGGGCCGTTGGGAGAGGGCGAAGGTGACGGAGTGTCGGATGTGCGGTGTCATGATTCAGTCGGTGTTGGGTCGGAGTTGAGTCGGAGTTGATAGTGGGGATAATAATGTATATATATTATTTAATGGTGAGGGATTCGATGATACGGGAGAGGCGGTCGATGGTCTGCTGTTGGGACTTGAGCACCTCGTCGCGGTCGGCGTTCTCGTTGTGGTTTACGATGGCCTTGCTGTGGTCGTTGGCGACGGCGTTGTGGTGCTCGATGGAGCCGGAGAGCATGGAGCCCTCGCCGGTGATGAGCCAATAGGGGGAAATTTCGGGGCAGCACTTGGCAATATTCCGAAGGACGTCAGGCGGGAAATTGACGACAACACCCCTTCGGATATTGTAGATTTTGTCTTTTGACACGTCAATTTTGGTCGCAAAATCTACTGCACTCAATCGAAAAAAGTTCGATATTTGCTCAAGTTTTTGCCTGTCCGTTAAAAAATTTACGCTTTTCATTTTATTGTGTATTAGTTAGTTATATATTTTTTACTACTAATTCGCAAATTTTATTTTGTCAGTTCGTAAATTTTACGTATTTTTGCACTCGAATTAGTAAGAAAAACGATACAAAGATACACAAATTTTTGAAACAAACACAAAAAATTAGAAATTATGAAAACTTTTGCAGTAAAACACAAAACGACATACGCGCATAAATTATTCATTGTTGCAGCAGAGAGCAAGAGTGTTGCGGTGGCTTTTTGTATGGTTGCCGAAACCGAGTGGGATCGCACCGGAACCCCCCACACCCCGAATGCCCGCGAATTCGAGGCCGAACTCATCGAGGGTGTGACGAGCCGCAAAGAGGGAATCAAATCGAAATTATATGTTTAACCCCATAAATCCACAAAAAATGAAACGACAAATCACAATACCAATCACGATCGACACGAATTTCTTACCCCACTTCCTGGGTATAATCAAAAAGGAGAGGGAGGACTACATCGACATCCTCAACGACCCCGAGTTCTGCGTCAAGTATCCGGTGCTGACCAGCGTTGCCGATTCTGCCGTCAGAAACCTCGGCGACATTTACGACAAGTTTAAAGAGGAACTTTAAGGAGGAGGGCGCCATGAAGAGGTATAAATATATATTCCACTTTGGCAGCGGAAATACCTGTACGGTGAACTCATCTACACAACTTAACTTGCCCACGGTCACCTCTCAGCCCTGGGGATTTGTCAACGAATGGGAAGTGTCCAACCTCGGCGGAGTGGCAATCAATATCAATAATGTTGAATTTATCGAGATGCGGATTATCGACGAAAAATAGTTCCACGACCGGACGGGGTGGCGAGAGTTCTTTAAAGGCCAAACCTACCACATTTTTCACCGCTGCCCCTTTCTTTGAAAACCAATTTAAAAACACAATACAATGGAAGCAAAAAAGAAACCCGAAACACTTGAAGAAGCCCTGAATGAGATTGACCTTCTCAACTGCAGGGTGGAGTACGAAATGAGCCTCAACAAAAGCTGCACGAAAGAGCTTGCGAGGTGCGAGGAAAAACTGAAAGCAATACAATCAATAATAACCCTTTAAAACACAAAAAAACATGGAAGGAAAAGTTATTTTCAGCAACGCCGACGGCTCCGTCCGGCTCCTCGTCGACAACTGCCAGCCCGTCGTGTTCGAGAAGACCTCGAGCCTCGTCAACTTCTGCAACGAGTGCGGAATCGAAGTAAATGAATGCACGAATGTCTAACCCCCAAAAATCACAGAATCATGGATTATATCGGAAAGAAAGTTATTGTCCGCTGCAACCGCGCCGGCGTATTCTTCGGAACGCTGAAAGAGTATGACAACACCACACGCGAGGCCGTGCTGGGAGACGTGCGCAGGGTACACTATTGGGAGGGTGCCGCCAGCCTGTCCCAGATGGCCATGGAGGGCGTAGGTGGCAACAGCAGGCTGACGATGGTTGTGCCGGAGATGGCCGTCATGGAAGTCATCGAGATTATCCCCTGCACGGATAAGGCCATTGAATGTCTTGAAAATTTCAAGGTATGGAAAATTTTGAAGAGAAAATAAAGGGATTTCTGAATGTCGGCCGCAGCGGAGGCCCCAGTTCCGGTACCATCTTCGACTACCGTCCCGTTTTTGGTACCGGCGCAGGCTTCTTCGACGACTCCGGTTGCGGCTACGGCGGCGGTCCCGGTTCCAGCGAAGGCTACGGCGACGGCGACGGCTACGGTTCCGGCGGCGGCTTCGGCACCGGCCACGGCGACGGCTCAGGTTTCGGCTCCGGCATAAAAGAGTATGATGGCAAGCCTGTATACATCATCGATGATGTGCCGACGATACTGACGAATGTACACGGCGACATCGCTGAGGGATATGTCGTACGCGAAGACCTATCGCTGGCCCCGTGCTTTGTCGCAAGGTCGGGAGACTTCTTCTCCCATGGCGTGACGGCGAGAGAGGCCCTGCTGGACGCCCGCGCAAAGTATGAATACAACCTTTCGGAGGAAGACCGTATAAAACTATTCATGGAGGAATACCCTTCGCTGGACAGCATAGCGGCATGCTCTAACCTCTTCCGCTGGCACCACACCCTCACCGGGAGCTGCACGATGGGGCGCAAGGAGTTCGTCGCCGCACACGGCATCGACGTGGAGAAGGACACGATGAGCGTGGCGAACTTCATCCGGCTCACCGAGGACGCCTACGGTGGCGACACCATCAAGAGACTGAAAGAAATGTATGAAACCCAAAAAACACAAAAACAATGGAAATGACAAAAGAGCAAATTGACATGAGAAATAGAGTTATTGCCGGCATTGTCGAGCAGTTGATTGTCAACCCGTTCACCTTTGAATTTAAGGTGGTGAAGAACCCCAAAGGCATCAAGATCATCCACGAGGTGACGCAGGAGCAAATGGACGCGATGACGGCAAGGAACAAAGTAAAGGCAACGCCAAACACCTAATAAACTGAGGTTCTGGGACAGACCTGCCGCCAGCGGGGGAACGCTGGAGAGATAAAACTCGGCCACAAGTGGTACCAAATCCCACCAGGTCTGCAACAACTAACAAATGATAAAGCATGAACAAACTGAAGACAAAGAGAAGAATCAAGATTGAGCGCACCCATGAGGCTATATACCGGGAATTCCTGCAGCTGATGGAGAAGGGGGCCATGAAGTGCAAGGCCTACGAGTACATTGCAAGGAAGCACGATTGCTCGTCCTCATACGTGACGAAGATAGTGCTCCGCAAGCGCAAGGAGGAGGCCGCATGAACACCCCGTTGTTTGTCGGCAGCATCGCCGAGGTGTGCGGGTTCCTGCGCTGCAGCAGGACGACATTGTGGCGCCGCATGAAAGACCGCCCCGAGTGCTTCCGCAGGCTGGGGAGGACGACGGTTGCCGTGGTGGCACTGTGAAACCGAAAACACAAAACACAAAAAACGCAATAAACATGGAAGAACAAAAGAAGATCTACAAGGCCATCGTTTCCGTCATGGGCGAAATCGGGGCCATCAAAAAGGAGAAAAGGAACGAGCAGCAGCACTTCCTCTTCCGGGGCATCGACCAGGTGATGAACACCATGAAGCCCCTGCTGGCGAAGCACGGCATCTTCATTGTGCCCGAGGTGATAGACCGGCAGCGCGAGGAACGCGTGACGAAGGGAGGCTCCGGCCTTCTGTACTCCATTCTCACCATTCGCTACCATTTCATCGCCGACGACGGGAGCGAGGTGACGGCCGTGGTGGTCGGCGAGGGCATGGACAGCGGCGACAAGGCCAGCAACAAGGCCATGGCGGTGGCGTTCAAATACGCCTGCTTCCAGGTGTTCTGCATCCCCACGGAGGAGATGTTTTTGAGCGACCCGGACAGAGAGACCCCCGAGGTGTCGATGAACGCAGAATTGTCGGCCGTCCTCGGCAGGCTCGGAGATGCAAAGACCATCGACGACCTAAACACCTTGTGGAACACCCTGGAGCCATCGGAGCAGAACGACACGACCATCCGTGGCATGTTCACAAGGGCAAAGAACAAAATCAAACAACAAACAAAATAGACTATTATGAACATTGTAGGTATTTTTATCAAGGCATTGCCGGAAATCTCCGGCGTATCGGACAGAGGGGAATGGGTGCGCGGCGGTCTCGTCATCGAGACGCAGGGTTCCTACCCCACGAAGGTTGCCTTCACGGCCTTCGGAGAGGAGCGTGTGGGCGCGGTGCGCACCCTTGTGGTGGGGGCGCTGGTAAGTGTGGACTTCTCGCCGGAGAGCCGCGAATACGGCGGCAAATGGTACACCGACCTCAAAGTGACGAAAATAACCCCTTTGCAACAAAACCAAAGATAACCATGAACACCGAGTGTATAACCGATAAAGACATGCTGGAGGCATTGACCGAGGCCGACCGCAGGTGGGACGCCATGAAGCGCAACGTGTACACCACCCAGGAACTGAACGCCGACAAGAAGGCAGATAGGAGGATTGATGGCTGGCGCCGGTGAGCGTTGTGCCAACTGCCAGTGCTGCTCCCTCTTCGGAGACCGCTGCGAACTGCATGGGGGGGGGATAATGCTGGATTGGTGGTGTCCACAGTGGACGAAGGCAAAACCCCAAAAAGATGAACGACAAAGAAAGTGCCGAACTCGCACGGCTTGAATGCGAGGTGCGCGAGATGGAGCGGGTGCTGCTGCAGAGGCTCACCCGCATCCGCAGGCGCATAGAAAGGATAAAGCAACAGCAAAGACAATGAACAACAAAGTGTATATCGCAGGCCCTATAACGGGCGTCGAGAATTGGGAGGCGAGATTCTTTTCCGCCGAGTTGAAGGTGATGTCGATGGAGTTCTTCGACCGCCACGGGAACCCGCGCCTTGTGGACAGATACGGATACTTCGGCTTCGATTACGTTTCGCCGAGGCTGTTCCCCATCGACAACCTCCGCCGTTGGGCGCAGATGACATACTGCCTCTGGCATCTGTCATGGTGCTCATATGTGTACATGATGGATGGCTGGAAGGGCAGCAAGGGGTCGCGGCAGGAGCACCGCTGGGCGAAGATACTGCGCAAGCGTATCATCTATTGCAACGAATAGTATGGCAGGCTTTTGGAAGATAGAAAAGACGTGGGTGCAGGAGTGGGGCCTCACCGGCAACGAGGCCCTCCTCCTCGCCGACATGCTCACATGGGAATGTGGTATGACGGAACGTGCACAGCGCCTGGGTGTGACCCGTCAGCGACTATACGTCACCGTCGATAGATTGACCGAAAAGTTGTCACAAATTGTAACACCAGAGTGTCACAAAATGTTACAACTATTGTCACAAAATGTTACACATAGGTGTCACAAAATGTTACACAACAATGTCACAAATTGTGACACCGTATCTAATATAGAAGAACATATAGAAGAACATATAGAAGAACGAGAAGAAGCGCGCGCGCGCGAGGGTGAGATGGAGACCCTGGGGGAAGTGGAGAAGGTGGAGAAGTTGGCCGGGGAACTCCGGTCGGAGCTGGAGGCGGGGTCGATGACCTCCGAGCGGTTCCAGCGTTCCTACGGTCTCACGCCGGAGCAGGTGGAGCAGGCCCTGGGGCTTTTCGAGGACAAGCTCGCCATCGAAGGCGTGACGGTGAAATCGCGAGGCGACTTCCGCAGACACTTCAACAATTGGTTAAAAAACAACGCAAAAACGATATTCAACGATGGAAACAACAACAGCAGTCACAAATATCAATCCAAGTATTCCGCTGAGTATATGGCAGGGATTGTCGCCGATATTGCAAGCGGCGAGTAACACCTCCTGCCGCGTCAAGGACGTCGGGGAGATTGTCGCCATGAAGACCGAGCCGAAGCTGGCAAAGCTGTCGCAGAAGGGGGGAGCGCGGAGCCTGTATGGCATCATAAAACTCATGCTTGTCAACATGTCCCTCAAGATGCACCTTGCCGACGGCCTCTCTGAGCTCAACACCGACAACATCGTCCGTAACCTCACCAATAACGACGAGCTGCGCTGGTGGTTCACGTTGGCGGACATCGACCTCCTCTGCCGCCGCATCGCCGAGGGGTACTACGGCAAGTTCTACGGCCACTTCTCCGAATCGGAGTTCAACGAGTGCCTGGTGAAGTACTGCAACGAGCGCACCGAGCTGCACCGCGTGGAATCGGACAAATGCGCGGCGCCAGACGGCGCGGTGCTGGAGGAGATAGGCTACAAGGTGGACGAGCACGGGCGGCTGGTGGTGCCGGAGGCCATGAAGGGCAACGGCCCCAGGAAGCCCATGCGCTACCTCTACGACGCTGCGGGCAACATCACGGGCGAGAATCCTGCCTATTGGGGCAAGGCCCGCCCGGAGAAGAGCAACGAGGAGATGCAGCGCATCAACGAGGGCAACGAACTGCAGGCGTTGGCATGCAGGATTATGGATCGCGACGGGGTGGGCATTTTGGAGGCGTTGGGCATGGCGAAGGATGAACTCAAAAAAAGGAAGGATGCCACCGGAACGATTGCCGACCCCAACACGGAATGGAATGATTGATTAGGTTCTCGACTACCTACAAACAATAAGGCCCTAGGAAAGCCCCGGCTGCGGGTCGGAGAAATCCACCCACAGCCACCAAAGAGAAAAAACAATGCTCAACGTAATAACCCTTTTCAGCGGCTACGACAGCCAATGCCTCGCGCTCAACCGCCTCGGCCTGCCCTACGACCTCGCAGCCTGGTGCGAGATAGACCGCCACGCCATCACCGCCCACAACGCCCTCTTCCCCCAATGGAGCGGACGCAACCTCGGCGACGTGAGCCGCGTGGACTGGGCCGAGTGGCACTCCCGCCACCCCCAGCCCATCGACCTCCTCACCTACTCCTCCCCCTGCCAGGACTTCTCCTCGGCAGGACTCCAGCGCGGCGGCGAAGAGGGCAGCGGCACCCGCAGCGGACTCCTGTGGGAAACCGAACGGGCCGTCCGCGAACTCCGCCCCCGCCACCTCGTCTTCGAGAACGTCGGCGGACTGGTGAGCGACAAATTCATCGACCTCTTCAACCGCTGGCAAGCCCGTCTCAACGGCTATGGCTACACCAACTTCCAGCAACTGATGAACGCCAAGGACTACGGCGTGCCGCAGAACCGCCTCCGCATCTTTATGGTCAGCATCCTCGACTGCCCCCGCGCCTACTACTTCCCCAAGCCCTTCCCCCTCACCCGCCGCCTAAAAGACGTACTCGAACAGAACGTGGATGAGAGGTACTATCTGAAGGAGGAGAGCGTGGAAAGGCTGTTTAGTGCAAACAAGGAAATGTTTGACAAGGGAAACGGTTTTTCCTTCAGGCCCTCAATGCCACCTCACAACGATATTGCCACCTCGCTGATGGTGACCCACGGCTGGCGTAGGGATGACAACTTTGTCGCCGAACCCACCATCCTCACCCCAGTCCGCACCGAATACGGCAAAGCCATCAGAAAACAATACGGCGACAACAACCTCCCCGAAAGCCGCCACAACCTCACCCAACTCCAACCCAAACAAGACGGCACAAGCAACACCCTCACCTCCGTCGCCAAGGACAACCTGTTTATCGTTCCCTCCGACATCCAAAGGGTAGGCCGATACAACAACGGGCAAAGTGGCATCGTCTATGGCACGAAAGGCGTAAGTCCAACCATCGACGCTTCCGCACCTGAACACGGCAGGGGCGTACAAATCACCGAAGGCATCCGCATCCGCCGCCTAACCGAGCGCGAGCTCTACCGCCTGATGGACGTGTCCGAGCCAGACATCGACACCCTCCTCGCCGCTCCCATCCCACGCACCCAGCACGCCAAACTCGCAGGCAACAGCATCGTCGTCGCCTGCCTCTATTACATCTTCCGCAACCTCTTCGTCGACACCGAACCCGCTGCGGGCACACAAACGAAACTATTTTAACCAACACATAAAAAATTCATACTTAAAAATAAACGACCTATGGATAAAATCAACTTCGCACACCTCGACCCCGAGAGCTTGCACACGTGCCAACATTGTCAAAACATCTACCTCGATGTCGACGAGGGGTACAAGTGCAGGGTGCATCCGGGAATGAAGTACGAGGGGAGTCAACACATCGCCGTGAACACCTGCGACGACTACCTCACACCCTGGGCGAACGACTACCGGAGGCGTCCCGACCTCGAGCGTGGATTACAAAATCACGGAGGGCGATAATCTAAAGGCATGAAGACGAAAGAGGAGATATTGGACGAGTTCTACCGCAGCGGGTGGGTGCAGATGGACGTGAGGAAGTTCCTCGGCGCCGCCGACCGCGTATATGCGGACGACATCGTGGCGGAGCTCTGGCTGATAATCTGCGAACTCCCCGCACGGCTTGTGGAGGAGATCTACGGCGGATGCGGCGAGGCCTGCCTGCGCCGCTATATCTCCGGCGTCGTCAAAAACCAGCTGAGGAGCAACAACAGCAAAATATTCAAGAAGTATACGCTGCATGTGTACCGCAACAAGGCAACGGAGGCTTTCGGATGGGCAGACGAGCGACAAATCCTCATATAGACGACGCGGCCTTCCGCGCCCTCGACGAGCGCTACCGGCTCAACGAGGACGGCGACGCCATGGTGGAAGCGCTGAACCGCCTCCCTGCCGACGACAGGTCGATGGTGATAATGTGGGTGCTCCTCGACCGCAACAAGACGGCGCTGGCAAAATCCATGGGTCTGTCGGTGCCGTTCGTGAGAGACCGCCTGTGGCGGCTCCAGGAACTGATGAAGGAATACTACAAACAGATAACAAAAGAAAGAGAAGAAAATGATGAAAGTATTTTTTGACACGATTGTCATTGCCGCCTGCTGGGTGTTCGTGCTCGACGTGAGCGGCTTCTGGGAGACGTTCTCTTCCGCCGTGAAGGGATGGATGACAAAGGGGATGGTGCGCACGCCCTTCTCGCTGCGCCCGTTCTCCTGTTCCCTCTGTATGACCTTTTGGAGCGGGCTGCTCTACCTTGCCGTGACGGGACACTTCACCCTTTACGGCATCGCCGCCGTGTGCCTGGCATCGTACCTGACGCCGACGCTCGCCGACGGCCTGCTGCTGCTCCGCGACCTCATGGGCAGATTGTTCAACGCATTAAACAGATAACAAGATGGAACTGACACAAGCACAAATCGACAAGGTGGTGGCCGTAAAGAGCAACCTCACCGCCGAGCAAGTGGAAAGGCTGAGACCCTACGAGGCGCAGCTTTTCAATTCTTACTTCACCCAGCAGGACAGCGGGAGCCTCCGCTCGGAGGATCTGCTGACGATGATGGATGTGTACAACGCCGCACGTGGGCAGCACTACAACCGCGCCCACCTCTCCTGCAACTACTGCCGCCATGAGATGCGGTCGTGGCTGGGTCTTCACTACTTCGCATGGGTGGTGGCCAATTGCAGGCGGAAAGAGGCCGCTGACGGCACGAAAGGCAAGGCGACGGGGAAACGTGCCACCCCGACCGAGAAAACGCCGCAGAACGGCAAGAAAGGGGGCAGGAAATGACAAAGGCGAAGAAGGAACCCCGGAAGGAGTTCGACGTTGTGGCGCAGACGCTCATGATACCCGTGGCGCTGCTCGACGAGAACAAGGGGCAGATTGAGGGTGTGCCGAAGAACCCCCGCGTCATCAAGGGGAAGCGCTTCAAGCAGTTGTGCGAGAGTATCAAGGAAGACCCGGAGCTGCTGAACCTGCGCCCGCTCCTCGTCTATCCGCGCGGGGACAGATACGTCGTTATCGACGGCAATATGCGTGTCAAGGCCCTGCGGGACATGGCGCACGTTATGGCGCCGTGCGAGGTGCTGCAGGAAGGAACGACGCCGGAGCAGATGAAGAGGTACATCGCCAAGACGAACAGCGCCTTCGGCGACTGGGATTGGGACGCTCTCGCCAACGAGTGGGACTGCGACCCGCTGGACGATTGGGGTATCGACCTGCCCGAGGATTGGGGCGATAAGGAGGAGAGCGAGGAGGAGCAGGCAAGCGAGGACGAATTCGATGAGGACAACGACAAGATAAAGGCCGTTGCCGAACTGGGTGACATTTGGAAACTCGGCGACCATCTCCTCATGTGCGGTGACAGCACGGATGCTGGTGCATGGGCGCTGCTGCTGAACGGCGACAAAGCCGACATGGTGTTCACCGACCCGCCGTATGGCGTGGCGATTGGAGATAAGAATAAACTGTTAAAACAAAAGGTCTCGCACGGCAAGGGCGGGGCGGTTGTCGAGAATATCAAGAACGACACTCTCAAGGCCGACCAGCTCTACGACATGCTCGTCAAGGTAATGACGAACCTCCGCGAAAACTGCAAGGACGATGCAGCGTACTTTGTAACGGCCCCGCAGGGGGGGGGCATTGGCCTGATGATGATGATGATGATGCGCGATAGCGGACTCGAGGTGCGGCACAACCTTGTGTGGCGGAAGAATGCCCCGACATTCAGCCTTGGGCGGCTCGACTATGACTACCAGCACGAACCAATCATGTACACGTGGACGAAGTCGCACCACAACTACCGCAAGGGCAAATACCGCACTTCGGTGTGGGATTTCGACAAGCCGAGAAAGTGTGACCTGCACCCGACCATGAAACCCGTCGAACTCGTCGCCAACTGCCTGCTCGACTGCACGAAGGAGGATGATATCGTCCTGGACGCATTCGGCGGCAGCGGCACAACCATTATCGCCTGCCAGCAGTTGAAGAGACGTGCACGGCTCATGGAACTCGACCCCCACTACTGCGACGTCATCATTGCCCGCTGGGAGAAATTCACCGGCGAGAAAGCGGAGAAGATAACTAACATAAACCAACCGAAATAACAACCAAAAAGGCTCGCGGAGAGAGTTCTTTAAACGTCAGTTCTAAATGTTCTAAATGTAACAGTGAATTGATCCACATTTGCAAATCCAGCTCCAAGAGCCTTTTTTAAGACCACAAACCATGAATCATGACATAACACATTGCAAGGGGGTAGCAAGCAGCCCCTCCGGCGCTGGCGCTTCGGCAGAATACGCATGCCCCCGGAGGGAGAACTGCAAGCGCTATCTCGCATACCTCGACGCCCAGCAGCACCCCGTCGAACATCTGCTGTCCTACGTCGAGGCCTCCGAGTGTATCGCCACCAACTACAAACTGCAACAATAAAGAAAGGAGCAAGCAATGAGCAAAAACAACGGAGAGAACACGACATTCGACAAACTCCCGCCGGAGCGGCGCCGTGCCATCCAGGCGAAGGGAGGGCGGGCGCGTGGCGAGGCCA
>Ga0326514_10001163_pt1 | contig 17185 bp, 19 predicted proteins | sample 3_2548_0518_D_FD_203653 | JGI IMG/M metagenome (GOLD analysis project Ga0326514, IMG submission 203653) | Bovine rumen microbial communities from UC Davis, California, United States - 3_2548_0518 | ecosystem: Host-associated > Mammals > Digestive system > Stomach > Rumen | place: USA... | reverse complement strand
GGCCGCTTCACACTCAGAACAATGAAACTTTTTTTGGCGCGTCTAGGGTAGCTCCCGAAAGCGATAAGCCTAATCGTTGGCGCGCCTTTAATATTAGGCAATACCGAAAGGCAAAGGTATGAGATATGTCAAAAAGAAAAGTGCCCGGAGCATGGGTTAATAGCTCCGAGGCTGATGCTATAGCAAAATTTTATTCGGAAGGGCATACAACAAGAGAAACGATGGAGCGCTTTGGCGTCAATAAGGGCCAAATCGCAAACCTTCGTAAAGCCAGAGGATTGTCAAACGGAAGGACGTTTTTAAAAGGTGCAACGATTGAAAACGACAACCGCACTAAAGAGGCAAAACAACGGCTCATTAAACATCTGAATGAAAAAGGATTTGAGTATATAAGCGGATACACAAATAAAGGCGGAAACGTAACAATAAAATGCTGCAAGTGCGGAACAATATACGAACGATCCGCAAGCCATGCGTCAAAAGGCAATCTCGTTTGTGTTGAGTGCCAGAAGGCGGAAACACAACACAGAAATGAAAAAATCAAAAAGCAGCATCAAGAAGAAAGCCAGTTAAGACGGGAACAAAACAGAAAAAGAATAGAGGCCGAACGGATGAAATTGAATCCGCTCGGTCTTTCTGATTATCAACTTGAGCGTGAGAAAAAGCTGGACGAGTTTTTTGCCTGCAGGATTTGCGGTAAAAAATATACACCGCGCCAGTATATATTATCGTGCGGCGGAAAAGTATATTCAAATCCGGGATATTGCTCTATTGAATGTAAAACAATATCAAATAAAACAAAGGTAAAAGAAAGCCACAGAGGGCGACGGGACAGTCACCGATATAGAGCGAGGAAATACGGCTGCGAGTACGATTCATCCGTAACTTTGTCAAAACTTATTAAACGCAACGGTTTGCATTGCGCAATTTGCGGCGGCTTGTGTGATCTGAACGATCGCAGCTGGTCAAAACATTGTGGCCCGATGTATCCGAGCATCGATCATATTATACCAATGTCAAAAGGTGGCGGTCACATCTGGAGCAATGTCCAAATTGCTCACATTATCTGTAATTCAGAAAAAGGGGCAGAGGTGAGGTGATTGTCATGACAGAACAAGAAAAAACAATTTCAAAGATCGAGCAATCAATGCGGATCTGGATTACGAGATGGCTCCCGGATTACGAAAACATGGAACCGTCACAGCTTGCCACGACGACGCAAGGCGACTTGATTGCAAAAGCAAATCCAGCGACTCAGGAGATTAGAGCCGCCTTTAAGGATTATTGCTATATTGTAAAAACGCAGAGAGAGCTTGCTGACGGAAATGTTCCTGTTGATAAGGACGAAAAAACTATTGAGTATTTCCGTTCTAAATTGAAGGTGGTCTAATGAAAGGAATAATCGAGCCTCGGATTTTCACGCCGCCTTTGAGAGAATTAACGCCAGAAACATCCCTCGGCTTTTTGTTTATAGAATTTTGTGAGAGTCTCGGACAGCCGTTGCTGTTATGGCAACAATGGCTTAGCATCCATGCTCTTGAAATTGTCGGAGACTATCCACAAGATTGGCATTTTCGTTTTAGGTATGTCGTTGTTCTTGTTTCCCGGCAAAACGGAAAAACATACTGGTTTAAATTGCTCGGCATATTTTTTAATTATGTCCTTGAAACAAAACTGGTAATAGGAACAGCACAAAATCTAGATAAAGCAAACGATACTTTTGAGGAAGCCGTTGATCTAATAGAGTCGACGCCGACGCTCGACAGGCTATTTGATAAGGCATTACGAGGAGCCGGAAAGAGAGAGTATCATCTGAAGACCGGCGAACGGTGGAAAGTCGTTGCGACAAACAGAAGAGGAAGAGGCTGGTCATCTGATCTTATTTTAATGGATGAGATCAGAGAACAAACTGACTGGGAAGGCTGGTCAGCAATTTCAAAGACGATGCTTGCAAGACCGTCGGCGATCCTTGTCGCCGTTTCCAATGCCGGAGATGCCACAAGTGTTGTGCTGCGACATTTACGATTGCAAGCACACGCCCAGTTAGGTGATCCCGATCATGTGGCCCAGAATAGGGGCGGACTTGGCGGCGAAGATGTTGATGATTCTCTTGGATTGTTTGAGTGGTCTTCAACTCCAGATTGCGACATACATGATAAAACAGAATGGGCACGAGCAAATCCGTCTTTAGGATACGGTTTTTTGACAGAACGCGCGCTGCAATCAGCTGTAAACACAGATCCCGAAAAAGTGTTCCGCACGGAATGCCTTTGTCAGTGGGTCGAAACACTCCTTCCTCAGCCATTCCCGGACGGCGCCTGGGATGCCGGAACGGATCCAGCGTCTTTTATAGCACCGGAGTCGGAAATTTATTATGGCATTGATATGTCGGCAGATCGGCGCTGGGTTTCGATCGCTGCCTGTGGACAGAGAGAAGACGGTCATTATCATGTTGAGGTTATCGCCAGAATGCCGGATATCTCGAAGGCGGTCGACTGGTTCCGATCGAGGTCACAGAGAGGCAAAATGAACCTCGCGTTTCAAGGCCGGGGCGCTCCCGTTTCCGGTATGGCGGAGGAAATTTGCACACTGCCTAATATTACCAGATGCGCTCTGGAAGGCCCTGAGCTGACAAACGGATGGGCGCGTTTTTATGACGGAGTCGCTGCTCTTGAACCGGGAACGGTGAAAAGCGGCGCTAAAATATATCACTTGCCGCAGCCGGTTTTAGACACTCCGGCGAAAACGATGCAGTTAAGACAGATGGGCGGAGGAATGGAGCTCCCGGATCGGGTAAAGTCGCCGGATGAGTGCTCTCCGCTGATTGCCTGTTTTGTGGCAATGGCAGCGGCATCACAGAAACAGAAAGAAGATAAGAAAATTTATGAGTCAGCTTACGCACACGGCGCAGAGCTGATTTTTTTGTAGGAGGATCGGCCGATGAGTTTTAAAGAGCGCTGGAACGCCTTATTCCGACCGAATTACATACAGTTTAACATTGGCGGAGACGCTCCGACGGACGTGCTGAATTATTCTGCATCACAGCTATACGCGACACAGGAAAATTTGAGGGCCGTTGTTGATTTTTTGAGCAACAGCATCGCACAGCTTCCGCTGAAAGTCTATGTCCGCAATGAGGAAACCGAACGACAGCGCGACAGGAATTCCGAAGCAGCGCGCCTGTTGTGGAGGCCGAACGGTGACCAGACAGCTTATGAGTTCTTCCGGGGCCTTGCGATTGAATATTTTGTGTATGGCTCGGTGTATTGCTGGGTCTTCCGGGACGCAGACAGCCCGAGCGGCTGGCAGATTCGCCTGATCCCGAGCGGCTGGGTGACGGATTCTGAATATCGGAACGTCTACGCACCGGAGTCGATCCGGGTGCAGACGCAGTCAGGACTCGCGACAGATATTCCGAGGAGCGAGTTCGTGCAGTTCAGAACTTACTCGCCGGGGAATCCTGGCGGATACGTTTCCCCAATCTCGGCGCTCCGGCAGACACTGCAAGAGCAGATTGAAGCCGGGAACTACAGAAAACAGCTCTGGAAATCATCCGGACGATTGAATGCGACGCTGACACGACCGGCGAACGTGCAGCCTTGGGATGATGAGACGAGACGAAAGTTTATTACTGCGTTTCGTGAGGCGTGGGGGCCGGGCGGAAGTAAAGCCGGGTCTATTCCTCTACTGGAAGACGGCATGGAACTGAAGCCGTTTAACTCCAGTTTCAAAGAGTCGCAATGGGCGGAATCGGTGAAACTGTCGAGAGAATCCGTGGCGGCAGCTTACGGCGTCAATCCGTCGCTGATCTGGCACACCGAGACACAGACCTATGCTTCTGCAAAAGACAATGCGCGAGCTCTTTATGCAGAATGTCTCGGCCCTGTTTTGCAGATGTTCCAGCAGAGGATCAACAGCTTTCTGCTGCCGATGATCGGTGCTGATCCGGACACTTATGTCGAGTTCGATCTGACCGAAAAGCTGAAAGGATCCTTTGAGGAACGCGCCAGCATTTTGCAGTCGGCTGTTGGTGGGCCATGGATGACCAGAAACGAGGCCAGAGCAGATAACAACTTGCCTCCTGTTGATGGCGGTGACGATCTGATCGTTCCGCTGAACGTGATCGAAGGCGGACAGGCTTCCCCGACGGATACCCACATGGACGAACAGGAGCCAATGACGATTCAGCACGGCGAGAACTGTTCCTGTCATATACGACTTAAAGACGGCCCGAAACGAATGAGAACCGGCCCGAAACGGGAGGAGAGTGAGCGGATGGCGGAAACGCTCCGCGCGTTTTTCAAACGCCAATCGGAGTCTGTGCTTCCGAAACTGGGAGCAAAGGCGGCGCGATGGTGGGATCAAAAACGGTGGGACGCTGAGCTTGCGGATGACCTCGAGCCGGTTATTGACGATGTTGCTGATTTCCACGGAAAACAGGTCGCGGCGGCGATCGGCGCTGAGTACAACACGGCGGCGACCAGAAAATATCTCCGTCTGGTAGCAGAAGGCAAAGCGGCGGCGATCAATGAGAACACCAGAAAAGAACTGGAACGCGCTTTGGAAGCCGGCGAAGAAGATGAAGAGGATACACCGGCACACGTTTTTGAAGTGCGTTCCGGGGATCATTCCGACACGCTCGGAAAAGCAATCGCTCTGTCAGTCGCCGGATGGGCCTCAACGCATGAAGCACCGGAACAGGCCGCCTATCAGGGCATCGAGCGCCGGGTGGAAAAGGTCTGGATTACTGGAGACAATCCTCGGCCCTCTCACGCACTGATGAATGGTGAAACCGTGCCAATTGACGAGCCGTTTTCAAACGGTGCGTTCTGGCCGGGCGATGATAATTTGTCAGAAGACGAGAGCTGCGGATGTAACTGTCAGACAGAAATTTTGATAACGGAGGGTTAAACATGAAAACGAAACAGTTTTCTGTGAAATACAGAGACGACGGCAACGGAACTATAGAAGGCTACGCCAGTACATGGATCCGCCAGCCGGACAGCTACGGTGATGTCGTGAAAGAAGGCGCTTTTACGGAGTCATTAAAAGAGCGCTGGAACGGCGGAAAAGGAATCCCGATGCTCTGGGCTCACCAGATGAATAATCTCGCGTCCTACATCGGAAAAGCGGACGCAGACGAGGACGAAAAAGGTCTACACTTTGTCGCTGAGTTTGACGGCACGGATGAGGCCCAGAGAGTCAGACAGCTTTATAAAGACGGACGCCTGAGCAAGTTCAGCTTTGCTTACGACGTCCTTGAAGCCGGGCCGACTACTCTTGAAGGTGGAATCAAAGCGACCGAGCTCCAGAAGCTCGACCTTTACGAAATTTCCTGTGTTCTCGTTCCGGCTAATAGCGATGCCGGAGTTCTGGACATCAAAGCCGGACGCAGAAACAGAAAATCCGACGAAGACACAATAAAAGAAATCATTAGCCTTGCCAACTCTTTACTGGATGAGGCTGAAGATACAGACACCGAACCGGAAGGCAATGACGAACCGGACGACAACTCGGAAGAGGAGGATCCAAAGGGAGCAGTTGTGGCGGAGAAGGAACGGCTGTTGCAGTTTATTAAAGGACTTAAAGAGGAGGAAAACTCATGACTTTAAAAGAACAGTTAGCTGAAAAGAAAGCAGCTGTGATGGCTCTGGCGGAACGGATTGAAGCCGAAGACGCAGAAGCGATCAAAGAGGCTGGCGAACTGGAAACAGCTATCAACGAATTAACCGAAAAAATCAAAGCTGCTGAAAAGGCCAGCAATCTGCTGAGCCAGATCGGCATAAAAGCACAGGAGGAAGAAAAAGTGGAAGGAATTAAATCGCTCGATCTTGGATATTTAAAGAGCAACCGTGGTTCTGTACAGACCTACATCAAAGCCGCAACAAGCCCGGTCACAGGCCCGACTATTCCGGTAGTTAGCCAGAGAGTTGCTGAGATCCAGTACAAGCTCGGCGTGAGAGACCTGTTTTCTGAAGAAGCCATCAGCGGAAACAGCTACACCTATTTCCGCATGGGAGCAACGGAACTTCCGGCAAACTTTGATGGAACTACAGCAGAAGGTGCAGAAAAACCGCAGATCCATCCGACTTATACACCTGTAACCGAACCGCTGGTAAAGAAAGCGGCACATCTGAAGGAAACCGATGAACTTTTGAACGATGCTCCGTATCTGGAGAGCGTAGTCAGAGGCCGTGGCGTTTACGAACTCAGAAAAGTCACCGATGCTTATCTGGTTTCCAAACTGCTCGGCACTTCCGGCATTGATGTTACAGTAAACACCGGCATCAGCTTCGACAATCTGCTAAAAGCCAAGATGGCGGTCAACTACAACACCGGATATGATGCGGAGGCAATCATCATTAACCCGGCAGACCTTCAGACTCTGCTTCTTACTAAAGACGGTGGCCAGACTGGTCAGTACCTTATGGGCGGCCCGGCTTATGCTCCTTACGGCAATGGCGCTTATGGCGAATATCTGCCGATCTGGGGTCTTAAAGTCGTGGCAACTTCTGCCATCGCTTCCGGCACTGCGATCGTGGGCGCGTTCAAAACCTGTGCGTCCGTAATCACAAAAGCCAATGAAGGTTTCCGCGTTGAAGTCGCAAACCAGAACGAAGATGATTTCGTGAAGAACATGGTTACCGTTCGCATCGAAGAAAGACTGCTTGAAGCAGTTCGTCTGCCGGGTGGTTTTGCAAAGGTTTATACGGCATAAGGCGGTGACGATATGATGAAGATCTATCGTCTGAATGACCATCTGTTTCAGTTCGAGGAATCTGAAGCTCCGGCAGAAGCTGTTCCTGTTGAAGGGGAGCAGACCGAGACAAAGGAAAAGGTTCCGGCGAACAAAGCAAAGGCAACAAAGAAGAAATGAGGATTAAGCTATGAGCCTGTTGACAAATTGGGGATATACGCTGACGACAGCGGACATGATGCCGAACCTGTTGAGTCAGAGTGAATATGACAAATACACCGGCGGACGTTATTCCGGGGACGAGCGGATTGAATCCAATTTGTCGGCAGTCTCGGCTGCGATCCGAAACTATTGCGGATGGCATTTGTTTCCATCTCAGGAATGCCAATTGAAAACGACTTTCGCTGACAAGCGCGTGACAGTCGTCGGGAACGGGTTAATGATTCAGCTCCCGGCGACTTACGTTTCTGCTGTTTCTTCCGTCTCAATCGGAGGAACAGAGGCGGAACACTTCGCGCTCGAAACGAACGGAATTCTGCGTGTGTATGATTATCTTTACTGCATAATGCCGTACACCGAAATCATCGTCACATACACGGCCGGTCTTCCGGTCGGCATGATGTCGGCGATCAGGGAACTGGCAGCGCATCGGGTTACTCATGCACTTGCTGCATCTTACGGCATTACATCGGAATCATCCGGCGGGGTTTCTGTCACCTACAATGCCAACTGGGTTAATTCCGCCAGATCAACGGCACTGCCGGATGACAACAAAGAAGTGCTGGCGCCTTATAAGGTGAGGGGGTGCTTCTGATGTTTAATTGGTGGAATCAAACGGTGACACGTCTCCGTGCTATTACCAGAGATGAGCGAGGAACGCCTGTTCCGGATTGGTCTTATCCGGACAAAAAGGAAATCAAAGGCTGTTCCGTGCAGCCGGCGGCGACCTCGCTGTCACAGGACGGAAGGATCCTCGGGATCATGGACGGCATGACTTGCTATATGCCGGTCAACGCCGATGTGAAAGCCGGAGATCGGATCGAGTTTGAGGGCGAGGTGTATGTCATCAACGGCGACGTCAGAACATGGCCTTCACCGACGGGCGCTGTTGCACATAAACAGGCCAACTTAGAAAGGTGGTCGGGCTGATGGGTAAGAAGATCGAACTGGAATTTATCTCCGCCGGATTCAAAGAGATCCTTTGCAGCTCCGGTGTGCAGAACGCTGTTGAGTCAGCGGCTGCCGAAATTCAAGCCAGAGCGAACGCCGGACTGTCTGAAGAATCCGAAGGCTTTTCTACCCGAACTTGGATGGGTAATTACGGCGGCGGACGTTGGGTCGGATCTGTAACCACGACCGACTGGGAATCGAGAGCAGCAGAGGCAGAAAATAAAGTTTTATCGGGAGCGGTGTGATATGGAAATTATCAGAACAATTGATATTGAAGACGCGGTGAGAATCGTGCTCAAAGATCATCTGACCTGTTACTGTCGACCTCTTCCGGCAAAACTAAAAACGCCGTCGATTCTGGTGCAGCAGGTCGGAGGCGATGAGGCTAATGATTGGAGCGGATCGGAAGTAATGAACACGTTTGACGTCTCGCTCGATGCCAGAGCTGACACAGAGCTGGCAGCATGGACAACGCTCAGAAACGCCATCGGCATTTTAAGGAAAGTAGCGCAGACACAGTTAACCTGTCTGAGCTATGTAGAAGTAAATACACAGGGCTCATGGGGATCTGATCCCGTGAGGCCCGATTTAAAATTGTGCTCTGCCAGACTGCGGATCACAGCAAGGCCGGAAACGGTCACGATATAAAAGGAGGAATAACTCATGACTAATGATGTTAATCTGGGAATTGGCCGCGCAAGCGGTATGTTTTACACTGCTCCGGCCGGAACAGCTCTGCCGGAATATCCGACTGCCACACTGGGGCAGGACTGGGTGGAAGCTGGCGCGATCTCTCAGGATGGTATTACATTTGCAACGAATCAGGAGTTTGAGCCGCTCAAGAACTGGGCCCAGGAAATCGAAAGACTTCTGCCTTCCGAGAATCCGGGAACCGTTCAGGCTCCGATCATCGACACAACTGCCGCGTCTCTGGCAGTACTTTTTGAGGCCGAAAACATCGTATCAACTGCCGCGACCACAGAACATGGAGCGCTGACAAAGGTCACGATCAGACCAACGAACGTGAACAATGCAAGAGCATTTCTGTTCATTGGCAAGGACGGCGACGATACCTTTATGCTGGGAACCACAAACGGTTTTATTTCCAATAAAGACGACATCACTTTTGCACCGACGGAGGCGATCACTTGGAACGCGACCATCTCCGCTACAGAGTGGACGTTTGTAAAGGATAACGGGCAGACGACATAAGGAGGCTTTATGGGTTACGTTGTCAAAAAGAAAAAATCATACACGGTCGAAGGCTCTGACGGAACGATGTACATGATTCCACCCAGAGAAAAGCTGTCTGTGGATGATATTTCCTTAATTGCTAAATATGACAAAGAGAATGACCTCGGAAAAAAGGTCGGCCTCTGCAAGAAATTCATCCTGTCCCATTGTCCGGGATTAGAGAACGATCCGGAGATCGGCGACAACGAATTTTCATTGATCTTTGCCGACTATCTGGCAGAAGTTTCCGCCGGAGACAATAAGACGGGGGAATAATTGGCCTCGCGGAGTTTGTCGAAGAGCATCGCGGGGCTCTCGAAAGCGACCTGTTAAGAGAGACAGGTTTTGAATTGAGCGACATCGGGCGGCGTCTCTCATGGGACGCCCTCGATTCTTTCGTTAAGAATTTAAGACCGGATTCCGCCACGGCCCGGGAAATGAATCCAGAGCTTGCCGTTTGGGCGACACAGGCAAAGACAAACGCGATCCTCGCGGACATCTTTGATCTTTTGAGCGGAATCAATGCGAATCTGGTCGCAATGGCAACAGGAAAACGGGCAAAAAGAACGAAACAGTATCCTCGGCCCGGCAAAAAAGATAAAAACGTGCAGCAGATCGGCGGTCGAGAAAACGCGATGCCGGTCGCAAAAATGCGCGAGTGGTTAGAAGAAAAACGGAGAAACGATCCGAGAAATAAGGTGGTGAAGTAATGGCCGGAATGATTGAAGTTGCAAAAGCGACAGTTACCATCATCCCGAATATGGAAGGATCTCAGAAAGAGATCACGAAACAGCTGACAGGTTCTGACGCTTCCAGCGCCGGAACTGCCTCTGGTAAAGTCATCGGGAAATCCATGACCACATCCATCGGATCATCTCTGAGCGGAGCCGGGAAAACGCTAACGAAGAGTGTGACAGCGCCGCTGATGGCGATCGGAACGGCTGCCGGTGTGGCATGGAACGAAGTCGACACAGGACTTGATACCATTGCCACAAAGACAGGGGCGACTGGCGACGCACTGGATGACATGGGCGGTATCATGAAGGGCATCACAAAAACGATCCCAGTCGGATTCGAAGAGGCTGGCGAAGCAGTCGGCGAGGTCAACACCAGATTCGGCGTCATGGACGAGGATCTGGAAGATCTCTCGACGCAGTTTCTGAAATTTTCCAAACTGAACAATCAGGAGGTATCGAAATCCGTCGACAATGTTTCAAAGGTTATGTCCGCCTTTGGCGTTGAAACGAAGGATGCCGGAAAGGTTCTGGATGCGCTGAACACAGTCGGACAGAGAACCGGCGTTGATGTCGGAACATTGACAACACAGCTTTACCAGAACGCGGCTCAATTCAGCGAGATGGGACTGAGCGCTGACGCAGCTGCCGGATTCCTCGGCGCGGTTGATATGGCCGGTCTTGATAGTACCACAATGATGATGGGCCTCAAGACAGCTATGAAAAACGCAACGGCTGAGAATATGACGATGGACACCGCGCTGAAAAACTTCCAGACAACGATGGAAGGAAACGGCACTGAGTCTGATAAACTGGCCGCAGCTTATGAGCTCTTTGGAACCAGAGCCGGAGCTGCAATCTATAACGCAGTCGCGAACGGCACTCTTGACCTTAATAATTTTACCGGATCTTTGGAAGGCTTTGAGGGGTCTGTCAACAGCACTTTTGAATCCGTACAAGATCCGGCGGATAAATTCAAGACAGTCATCAATGAGCTGTCAATTTTAGGCTATGAGATCGCTGAGGCAGTAATGCCAATTATTTCGGACGTCGTGCAGACGGTGACACCGATTATTCAAGGCTTGGTCGACGCCTGGAACGGATTAGATCCGGGAATGCAGCAGTTCATCGTCAAAGCGGCTCTGGTGGCGGTTGTCGCCGGGCCGATCATTTCTGTTTTGGGCGGAATCTTTACCTCTGTCGGAAAAGTGATCGGGCCGATCACAAGTCTGGCCGGAGGAATCGGAAACCTTGCCGGGAAAGCCGGAGGGGCAATCGGATCACTAAGCGGATGCTCTACTTCGCTTTCGAGCATGGCCGGACAGGCTCTACTTCTGGTGGCACTCGGTGCGGCAGTTCTGCTTGTCGCCGGTGCGATGAGCGTCCTTGTTAATGCTGCTGTGACTTTGGCAAGCGCTGGCCCGGCTGCATCGGCAGCACTTCTGGAATTGGCAGCAGTCGGAACGGGCATGGCAGCAGCTCTGGCGCTGATCGGATCCGTTGCAACGGTATCAGCAGCCGGTCTTCTGGCACTTGGTGCAGCAGTCGGTCTTGTTTCGCTCGGCATTTCTGCCATCGTTGCGGCGATCTCACTTGTCATTGATTCACTGACTAATTTTGCTACACAGCTTCCGACAATAGCCGCTTACGGATCAGAGGCGGCGGCATCAATTGGCTTGATATCTACTCAGCTGATCGCTCTTGCCGGATCCAGCGCACTCGCAGCCGGAGCAGTGATCGCTCTGGGAGCCGGTGCAGCCGGGGCGTTCCTGTCGTTTGCCGGAGCGGCGGCGACAGTCGGGCTTGCGGACATGGCGATCGGTGCGTTGATGTTGTCTTGTACGTTGGCGTCAGCCGGAATCCTTCTGCTTGGGGCATCGCTCAACGGAATCAATGATACATTAACTAATATTTGTACATCCGCCGAAGAGGCCGGGACATCTTTACAAAGTCTGGTTGATTTTGCGGATGCTGTCGGTTCTGCCATCGATGGTCTTTTTGAATCCATCGGCGACTTTATTGGTGATTTTCTGGATTCCATTTTGAATAAAGTGCCGGACGCGAAGAAAGCCGGTGAGGATCTTGGCAAGGCTGTTGTTGACGGAGCAAAAACAGGAGTGCAGAACCTCGACTCCGATATGAAGGCGGAGGCACAAGATGCCAACAACGCAGTCAAAAACGAAAAAAGCAATTTCCAGAGTTCCGGAAAGAGTATCGGCGAGGCTGTTGTTAATGGCGCAAAGACTGGAATCGCTAATCTGGAAAGCACGATTCAAACTCCGCTGACAAATGCGTCCAACGCGCTGACCAACACCATGAACAGCATGAAAAACTCAGCGACTGGAATCATGAGTGGACTGACTTCCTCTGTTGGCAGTTCGCTTTCGTCTTTACAAGCACAGTTTGCGAGCACAGTATTCCGGTTTAACTCTTACATCGCTTTGCCGCACTTCTATATGTACGGCAACTTCGACGCACGGAGCAGATCCGTTCCGTCAGTCGGCGTGAGCTGGTATGCACAGGCTGCCACACAGGGCGCCTTGTTTACAGATCCGACGCTGATCGGCGTTGGTGATGCGGATCAGGGAGAGTTACTGATCGGCGAGAAAACTCTGTTCAATATGATTATGGATGCTGTCCGGGAATCGACCGGAAGTAACATCGTCATAAATGTTTATGGAGCAGAGGGCCAGAACGTGAACGAACTGGCTCGGATAGTAATGAAAAAAATGCAGCAAGCAGTTGATAAGAAGGAGGCGGTGTTCGCATGAGTGAAAAAAAGATTTATTTCAACAACGCTTCCTCTGCCGACTATGGGATCGGCGTAGAAAAACATCCCAACAGTACACGGCCAGAGCGGAAAATTGATGTTTACTCCGTTCCTGGCCGAAATGGGGATATCATCATGTCCCAGAACGCTTGGGAGAACGTGACGCAGAGTTATGACATCTTCCTGACACACGGTGACGCGTTCCGGGATCTGACCTTTCAGCAGTCGGCAAACTATCTGGCCGACTGGCTTTTCGGTCCTTCCGGTTACTGCAAATTATCAGATGATTGGGAGCCGGACGTTTTCCGGATGGCTTACGTCAAAGGCCCGGTCGATCTGGAAAATCTTTTTTCTGTTTCCGGCAGAACAACAGTTGAGTTTATTTGTAAACCTCAGCGATACCTGAACGCCGGACAGACCGAAATTGCTATCGACACCGCAACGGTGAACACCGTTGAAAACACGACGATCTATCCGGCATCACCGATCATCACGGTTCCGGTGCAGACCGGCGTCACATTTCCGCTGACAATGACCATCGGCGCTTACGTGCTGACGATCACAGCAGCCGGAGCGGCGACAATTATTGATTGCGAGGAACAGGATTGCCGAGGGGCTGCCGGGTCAAACAGAAATCCTTACGTTCAATTAACATCCGGAGAGTTTCCGAAACTCGCGCCCGGAATGAATACCGTGACTTTAATCGACGCGGTCAACACGCCGCTGTCGTTTTCTATAGTTCCTAATTATTGGAGGCTTTAAATGAATCCGATTCTTTTTGAATCTTCCGAACTGGAATTTAATACTCTCGGCCTCGGCACTTTGTCCGATGCTATTTCCTGTGAAGTCGAAGAGGAGCGGAATGGAGCTTATGAGCTCACGATGGAATATCCGATCACTGGAAAACATTATTCCGAAATAGATCTCCGTCGGATCATTCTCGCAAAGCCTAACTTCACGGATGATCCGCAGCCCTTCAGAATTTACCGGATAGAGAAGGTTCTGGAGGGCGTGGCGACGGTATACGCTCAGCATGTCAGCTATGATCTTGCTGATTTTGCAGTGAGCGTCCATTCTTCTACAGGCATCACACAGACCCTCGCTAGCTTGACAGATCACCTAATCGCGGCATCTGCCGATCGGCGAGTTCCGATGATTTCATTTGATTCCAATCTGACAAACCAGACAAGTGTTTTTTCTGTTTCGGAACCGTCTTCATTGCGGTCTTGGCTCGGAGGCCGGGAGGGATCATTGATTGATGTCTTCGGTGGTGAGTGGAAGTTTGACAAATGGAGCTGCTATTTATCATCTGCCAGAGGTGCAGACCGCGGCGTAAAAATTCTTTACGGCAAGAACCTGATGCAGCTGGACACCGAGGTCAAAACAACTAACGTATATACAAGAATGTACGGATTCTGGAAGAATGACGAGGGCGAACTGGTGACTTCCAACATGAGAGTCATCACAAGTTCTCTCGGATACATCCGCACTCTTGTATATGATTTTTCACAGCAGTTTGAAAGTAAGCCGACAAGGGCACAGCTTAACACGGCTTGCGACAATTACATCGCAAAGAATAACCTTACTTCCCCGGCAGAAAACATCACTCTTGACTTTGTCCAGATGGACAAACTGAAGGAACGGGTGGATCTCTGCGACACAGTGACGGTTATTTATGACGCTCTGGGAGTGAGCGCAACGAAAAAGTGTATCCGAACAAAATGGGACGTGCTAAAAGGCCGCTATTCTGAATGCGAATTCGGCGAGGAGTCTGGAAACATTGCTTCAACGATTGCGTCTGATCGTGGGTCTGTGAAAAAGCTCCAGCAGACAACGACCGACTTTGAAAAAGCCCTGACTACGCTGTCCGGTGAGATCGCTGAAGCACAAGGTTTTTACACATCCAGCGAGACGGATTCCGCCGGGGCAGTAACTCTTTATCTGCACAATTCCCCGAACCTGGCCGATTCAACAGTAATCGCAAAAATCACAGCAGAAACAGCATCATGGTCGACGGATGGCGGAACGACATGGAACGCTGTCGTTGATGCACAGGGCCGGGCGCTGTTTCAGCATTTGTACACGGTCGGCATTGATGCAACATACATTAGAACCGGCCTCTTGCAAGGAACGACCGGAGGAAATTATTGGAATTTAAACACCGGAAAGATATATATAACGGACGGGGAAATTCATATCAGTACATCAGCCGCAGAGATTGATTCCATTTCTTTAGCCTACACACTTTATCGAGCGAATCTGACATCAATCGGACTTTTTGGAAATTACAACAGCCATCAAAGGGCTTTTGTTGGAGTCACACAGGTAATCACTGGAAATCCAGGCAGGCTTTATCTTGCCAATAAAAACAACGTGGTAACTGTTGATGTTCTCGCCAACGAATCCAGCGGCGACTGCGGATATCTTGGACTTTTTGATAACAACAGCGTGAGGCGTGTTCATTTAAACGCAAGCAACAACGGAACAATTGCCTGCGACGGCAAAGCAACCTTTGGCGCGCTTAACAACTTAACACAGGGAAAAGTTTTTACGGTGCTAGACGGACAATCTATTGCCGGTGACGATATGGTTAACGGATATGCGGCCTATACACCGACTGACGGATACACGCCAATCGCGGTCGTCGGCTATTATATGTCGACAACAGACGGAATTGCCTACTCCAAATATATGAATTTGGGCGGACTTTATCTGGATAAGACATCATCCGGTTATCGGGTCTATTATCACGTTTCCAACACAGGAACCAATACCAGAAGTGTGAAACTGACAGCTATTGTTCTGGAGCTGAAAACAACAGCATAAACAGGAGGAAATAAAAAAATGCGCCGAGGAATGACAAACTACTTGCAGATCCGGGTTAACGATATGGATCTGACGACCTGTTCAAACCTTGTTCTGATGGTCGAGCAGAGCGGAACCACATATACGTTTACCGGGACTGCCGATCAGACCGATCATGAGCTAATGAATATTACGATTCCCAAAAACACAGCGCTGAAATTCAGCGGAATGCCAGCAAAAGTTCAGGTAGCGCTGACCGATGCGGACGGAATTCCGAGGTCACACAATCCGATTTCTGTGTGTATCGGTGATTTGCTGGAGGTGAACGGCTATGGCTCTTAACATCACTTTGGAAGACAATCAAACCATCGAAGTCGATCTGGACGGCGCAACGGGCGATCTTCTCGACATTAAGGCCGCCGGAGTGGTGGAGCAGATGATCGCAGACGGCCTCGCCACAAAAGCAGACGGCGCCGGGCTGTCGTTTTCGGTGGTTGACGGCGTTTTACAAGTCGATTATTAACGGAGGTTATAAATGGACATAAAAATGGGCGTGTTAAACCCGTTCCCGGTCTATATAGGGCATGAAGGCGAGAACGGCGTTGAATCGGTCACCTTTGATTTTTCGCCGTGGGTTGATGCTTACGGCGAAGGAGTGCTGAATCTGCTGATCCGAAGGCCGACAGAAGCAGATCCGTACCCGGTGGTTCTGACGGTTGAAGACCAGACGGCAACATGGACGATCAGCGACACCGACACCGAGCTTTTGGGGCAGGGCGAAGCACAGTTAATTTATATAGTTGACGACAAAATCAAAAAGAGCGACATTTTTGAACTCAATGTCTGCCGGTCTTTATCCGCTTCTGGCGACGCTCCCGATCCGTATGAATCTTGGATTGATACTCTGGTGCAGCTGGGTGCTGTTGTAGAACAGAACGCACAGGCAGCAGCACAGTCGGCAGCTGATGCTTCTGGTTCTGCGTCATCGGCGTCTGAATCAGCAGACGCATCGGCAGAATCGGCAAGGCTTGCCGGATTGGCTCAGACGGCAGCGGAAACATCTGAAGCAAATGCAGAAGAATCTGCACAGATTGCCGACAGACTGGCAACCGAAGCAGAACTGTCTGCAACAGATGCAGTTAATGCGGCGCAGTCGGCGACAGAATCAGCACAGGCTGCATCCAGATCGGCACAATCGGCATCTGATTCGGCTTCCGGTGCAAGCCGATCAGCACAGGACGCATCTGACAGCGCAACAGCAGCAGAACAGAGCGCAGATGATGCAGCTGCATCGGCAGAAGAAGCAGAGCAGACCTTAATCAATAAGGCCGATGGCAAAGGCATCCTGTTTACGATGATTGACGGCGTTTTAAATGCAGTCACCTCGCCGGATGTGTGGATTCAAGAGGTTTATGATTTTGTCCATGTTTGTACATCTGACGAATTCGACGCAACGACCAGAATTCCTACAGTAGTGGAACCGTTTAAAAACTCTATTTACCTTGTTCCGATCGAGGGCGGAAGTGCGAATCATCTGTATAACGCATGGTTCTATGTTAATGATACTTGGCAGATGATCGGCGGAACTGGCGGTTCTGGCGGCATCTCAGACGTTCAGATCAACGGAACTTCCATCGTGACGGATGGGGTGGCAAATGTGCCGATTGCAGGAAGTTCAACTGCTGGTGCTGTCCTTGTTTCTGGCTACGGCTTGCAGATGCAGTCTACTGGATTTATATCTACTAAAACGTCAACAGGATCGGAAATCAAAAATGG
>Ga0326514_10001161_pt1 | contig 17209 bp, 10 predicted proteins | sample 3_2548_0518_D_FD_203653 | JGI IMG/M metagenome (GOLD analysis project Ga0326514, IMG submission 203653) | Bovine rumen microbial communities from UC Davis, California, United States - 3_2548_0518 | ecosystem: Host-associated > Mammals > Digestive system > Stomach > Rumen | place: USA... | reverse complement strand
GATGAAGAGGTCTTTCTCCTCAGGCTTCCACTGGTATCCGTCCAGTCCTATCATGTCTACGCGGTCGTCGCCAGGATAGCGCGACAGCAGTCGCTCAGCTGTCAGCCCGTCCTCCATGCCCGGCGAGTACGACCATACCAGATTGTCGAAACCGTCGGCTATGAGTTTGTCCTGCAACATGTTCCACAGGGCCTTGTACTCCTCGACGGTGCAGAGCTTCTCGCCCCACCAGAACCACGAGCCGCTGTTCTCGTGCCACGGACGGAAGATGACGGGTATCTTCACGCCGTCGGTGGTCTTCAGCGTTGCCAGGAAGTCCGACACGCGCTGCATCCACGTCTGGAACTTCTCATGAAACTCGCCGCCAGGCAGTATCTTCCTGACCACAGCCGAGTCAGTCACGTCCCAGGCCGTGCCCTCAGGAAACTTCTGTCCGGCCCAGCCGCCACCCTCGATGGTGGTCACGGGATTGCGCGGATGCCAGCTGAAGGTGACGATGCCGCCACGCTCGTAGTGGGCAATAGCCTCAGCGGTCATCTTCGTGAACGGCACGCTGTCCAGGTTCTTCTTGTCGCCCATCTCGATGCCACCCAGGTCGAAACCCATGATGGCGGGATAGTCGCCACAGACGTTCTTCACATCACTCGAGTCCTGCTGATACTCCCAGGTCAGACCGTACATCGGGTCGTCCTGATGACCATACATGATGCCCTTCTGCTGCAGGGCTGCCAAGCGTTCCTTCAACTGCTGGGCCGCGGTCTTCTCCGGCTCAGCCTTCTTTGACGAGCAGCCCACTACCAGTGCGGCTGCCGCCATCATGATGAATAGTTTTCTCATATACACCTTCATTTAATTACTATTTTTACTTTCTTACCTTTAACTGCCCCCTCATCCAGTCCTGCCACTCGTCCCACTGCTCCTGATACCAGAAGTGTGCCGTCTGCTGATAGACGCTGAGCGTCTTCTCGCAGGTCAGCGTGTTATAAGTAGCATAAGCAGTGGTAGGAGGCACCACGTCGTCGTTATAGCCGAACGACACCCATACGGGACACTTGATGCGGCGCACGAAGTTGACCCCGTCGTAATAACGCGACGTCTCGACCTCATCATTCTTCATTCTTAATTCTTCATTCTTCATTTTGTAGAAGTAGTGCGGCCACCCGCAGGCAATGCCTTTCAGCGACGCAGTATGGTCGCAGAGTGCCGGATGCACAGCTGCCACAAAGGTGACGCGCGGGTCGAGCGCCGCTGTGGCATACGAGAGGAAGCCACCCTGACTGGCACCTGTCACACCAATGGTCTGCCCGTCCCACTCAGGCAGAGAGGCAATGTAGTCGACACTGCGCACGCAGCCCACAATGACACGCTTGTAATAGCTGGCATCGCGCGAAGAGAGACCGAAGTCCCAATAGCAGTTCAGCGCGCCGTTCATCAGATTGTCATAGAAAGCCTGGGGCTGAGTCACGTCGACACCATGAATACCAATCTCTAACACGATGGCCTGCGTAGGAGCCGTATAGGTGTCGCCGCTATAGGGGCGCACGCCTGCTCCGGGCACCCGCAACAGCGCCGGATACTTGCCCGGCTTCGCGGGTACGCTTAATATGCCATAGGTGCGCGACCCCCAACGGATGTTCTGGAACGACACCTGATAGACGTTCACATCCTCATTAGAACGCTCGGGCAACAGCTCACGCTGCGGGTTGAGCACCGTCCAGCGGGCCTCCTCCAGCGTCTTCTGCCAGAAAGCGTCAAAATCCTTAGGCTCTACTGTAGTGGGCCGCAACTTCTCCGGCGAGAACGCCGCCGTACACGAGCCTTTATACTCCTTGCCCCCCACATGGGCAGTCACCGTCAGCCGGTAGAAGCCGGGCCTGGTCATCTTGCCCTTCCACGTCATGGTGCCGTCCTTGAGCGTCACGCCCTGTCTCTTCACATCAGGATACATCTCAGGACCGGCCTCATAGTCGACCGTCACGTTGTCCAGCAGCGTGGACGACTTGACGACACTCACCTTGAAGTGGGCCGTCTGCCCTACCTCGTAATTCCAGTCCTGATGGTCAGGAACCACCACTACGTTGATGTTGTTGCCACGAATCTGAGCCGCTATGGGCAGCACGCCCACCAGCGACCATAATAATAAGAACGCGAAAGATTTCTTCATACTCTCTGGTCTTTAGTTTTAAAGATAATGCATATTCGTTTGCAAAGTTACCACTAAAATCCGAGAAACCATGATACTATCTTTGCAAACCTGCGTATTTTGCATTTTTGATACTATTAAAAAAACTTAATCGTCAGCAAAGGCAAAAAGCCCTACACCTTATTAATATAAGAGATTTTACACGGGAAAGCCCGATTTTAGAGATATGTTTTATAACATATTGGCAAAAAAGTATCAAAATTAAATAAAAAAAGTCTATAATGTTTCAAAAAAAACACTTACCTTTGCAACCGATTACGTGAAAAAAAATCATATCAATATAACCAAATTACTAACTAATAAAGCAACGTATGAAACTAAATTGCAGTAAAAACTCTCTGCTGGCAGGATTATGTGCAATGACCCTGCTGGGCTACTCGCCCGTTACGTACGCAGCCGGGGGCAGCTCACCACTGCCCAACGAGGTGCAACAGGCGAAGAAGATTACTGGTACCGTCAGCGATGCCATGGGTCCCGTGATCGGTGCAAGTGTAGTGATCAAGGGTACGTCGACAGGTGTTGCCACCGACTTTGACGGTAACTTCACCATGCAGGCCAAACCCGGTCAGACACTCGTCATCAGTTACATCGGCTATCTGAACAAAGAGGTCAAGGTGACTGCCGGACAGCAGCACTACAACATCACCATCGAGGAAGACAAGCAGATGCTGGACGAAGTGGTGGTCGTAGGTTATGGTACCATGAAGAAGAGCGATATTTCAGGAGCCTCCGTCTCGTTAGGCGAGAACGCTGTAAAAGGTTCTATCATCACCTCACTCGACCAGTCGCTACAAGGCCGTGCAGCCGGTGTGACCGCAGTGTCGACTTCGGGAGCTCCCGGTTCTTCATCAGCTATCCGTGTGCGTGGTACCGCCACGATTAACGCCAATGCAGAGCCGCTGTATGTCATCGATGGCGTCATCGTGCAGTCTGGCGGACAGAGCGGTGCCGCCTATGGACTGGGAGATGCATTAGGCAACGGTTCCGTATCTACCATTTCGCCCCTGTCGACCATCGACCCTGCCGATATCGTATCAATGGAGATTCTGAAGGATGCCTCAGCCACCGCCATCTACGGTGCGCAGGGTGCAAACGGTGTCGTGCTGATTACCACCAAGCACGGCAAGAGCGGCGAGGCTAAGTTCTCGTATAACGGAATGGTGGCATGGAACCATCAGGGCAAACGCCTCGACATGATGGACTTGCGACAGTATGCACAGTTCTACAACAATCTGGTAAGCCAGGGAGAGCTGCAGGCCAATGCCAACCTGGCCGACCCGTCTATTTTAGGTAAAGGAACCAACTGGCAGGATGCCGTCTTCCAGACCGCTATGCAGCACTCCCACCAAATCAGTGCCCAAGGCGGTACCGACAAGGTGCAGTACTACGTTTCCGCCGGATACATGAGCCAGGAGGGTACTATCATCGGTTCGAAGTTCGACCGTCTCTCCGTTCGTGCCAACATCGACGCTCAGCTGAAGTCATGGTTGAAACTGGGTGTCAACGCCACATTCTCCGACACCAACGACGACCTGAAGCTGGCTGACTCGGACGAAGGTCTGATCAACTATTCGCTGACCACGATACCCTCTATACCTATTTACAACATTGACGGTTCCTACTCCAGCATCTCTCAGGAAGGCTACACCAACCCCAACCCTATCGCTCTGGCCATGCTCGACGAGATCAAGCTGAACCGTAAGAAGCTGACGGGTAACATCTTCTTCGAGGTGACCCCCATCAAGGACTTGGTATGGCACGCAGAGTTAGGCTATGACATCAGCTCCAGCAAGGGTGACCGCTGGAAGCCCACCGTCAATCTGGGCACATGGACTCGTGACGACAACTACGCATCAGTGCAGAAGAACTCCAGCACATTCTGGCAGCTGAAAAACTACATCACTTACAGCCGTACCTTCGGCAAGCACTCGGCAACGGCTATGGTCGGACAGGAGTGCTGGAAGTCGAGATACGACTACAACAACGTGGCCAACACCTCACTGCCCTCCAACGAGGTACACAACCCGCAGTTAGGCGACGGCACACCGCAGATTGGCGTGGGATACGGCAGCAGTTCGATGGCCTCGTTCTTCACCCGCTGGACCTACAGCTACGACAGCCGCTACAACCTGACCTACACATACCGTTACGACGGCAGCTCCAACTTCGGTCCCGATAAGCGCTGGGCCGGCTTCCACTCAGTGGCAGGCTCATGGCGTTTCTCAAATGAGAAATTCATCGAGAGCTGGGCAGGCAAAGTGCTGAGCAATGGTAAACTGCGCATAGGCTGGGGTCAGACCGGTAACTCGTCTATCGGCGGCTACGCATGGGGTGTCAGCGTCAGTGCCATCAACACAGCACTGGGAAAGAGCTACCGCCCCAACAACATTGCCAACAAGAGTGTGCAGTGGGAGAGCCAGGAGCAGTGGAACGTCGGTCTGGACTTAGGTTTCCTCAACGACCGCATCAACCTCACCGTAGACTGGTACCGCAAGCAGTCGGAAGAAATGCTGATGCGCCTGCAGGTGCCCATCTACATGGGTTCCAGTGAGATTAGCAACGGCTCATCTCGTCTGGCACCCCCATACGGCAACTATGGTACTATCCGTAACATGGGTGTAGAAATCGCCCTGAACACCCACCCCCTCGTGGGCAAATTCCAATGGGACTCTGAGTTCCAGATCTCGTTCAACAAGAATAAGCTCGTATCGCTGGGCGACTCTGACACCCCGCTGCAGGGCTATGGCCAGTGGAGCGACGTAGTGAGCCTGACCCATGTCGGAGAGAGCCTCTTCAGTTTCTACGGCTACGTTACTGACGGTGTCTATACCAGCCAGGAAGACATTGAAATGTCTCCCAAACCCGTCAAGTATCCTGCTAACGGCGGTTTCGCCAAGGGTACCACGGTATGGATTGGCGACACCAAGTACAAAGACCTGAACGGCGACGGTATCATCGACGAGAAAGACCAGACCAACATCGGTTCGCCGATGCCAAAGTACACCTTCGGATGGACCAACACCTTCCGCTGGAACAACTTTGACCTGAGCATCTTCATCAACGGCTCGTACGGCAACAAAGTGGCCAACTACCTGAAAATGAAGCTGACACACATGAACTCAGCATGGACCAACCAGCTGGTGGACGTGATGGACTGCACCCGCCTGGAGCCTATCGATGCCAGCAAGGACTACTCGGCAGGAGTAGACCGCGGCGACGGGCAGCTCGTCTACAACTGGTATGACGACCCCACCAATGTGAAAATCACCAACCCCGGCGCCGGTATGCCGCGCGCCAGCATACAGGACCCCAATGACAACGACCGCTGGAGCGACCGCTATATTGAGAACGGCAGCTACATCCGTCTGAAAAACGTCACACTGGGATACACTTTCCCCAAGAAAATGCTCCGCTACATCGGACTGGAGAGCCTGCGCGTCTATGCCAACCTGCAGAACCTCTGGACCATCACCGACTACAGCGGCTACGACCCTGAGATCGGTGTCAGCACAGCCTCTGTCAACGTGATGGGACTTGACAACGGACGCTATCCCTCGCCTACGACTTATTCTTTCGGAGTGAATGTATCATTCTAAACACCAAAAATCAGAAACGTTATGAAATTCAATATATTCAAATTCAGTCTTTTCGCTTTAGCCCTGTCCTTCGGACTGACTTCCTGCGATGACTTCCTCGACAGACCTGCTGAAGACAGCTACAACGAGGAAAACTACTATCAGACCGACGCCCAGTGCATTGCTGGTGTAGGATACCTGTACAGCTCACCCTGGTACGACCTGCAGCGCGGCTACTTCATGATTGGAGAGATGCTGTCCGGAAATATCTTCCAGAGCAACAACGCGTATGTAAGCTTCACCGTCAACGGCTCCGACCAGAACCTGAAGCTGGCAGCCGCCTCCATGTGGTCGGTCATTGCCCACGCCAATACCGTCTACAACAGTATCAAGGGCGCTCCCGAAAGTGTCTCTACTGCTGCACGCAACACCAGCATGGGCGAGTGTCTCACATGGAAGGCTATGGCTTACTTCTATCTGGTTCGTACATTCGGCGAAATACCCATCATCCACGACAATGCCGCCTCACTGGCTGCAGGCGACTACAACTCGGTAACGAAAGTGAAGATTGCCGATGTCTACGACTATATCATCCTGACACTCGAAAAGGCACGCACTCTGCTGCCCAAGAGCAACTCGGCAGGACGCATCGACTATTATGGTGCAACAGGACTGCTGGCCAAGGTCTATCTGAACAGGGCAGGTGTGACGGGTTCGCTCAATGCTGGCGACATGGCTAAAGCCGCCCAGTATGCCAAGGAGGTCATCGATGAGTCCGGACGCAGTCTGATGCCTAACTATGAGGACATCTTCCGCCTGCAGAACAACACCTGCGAGGAGAGTCTCATCGCCTGGCGCTGGACGGCAAACGGCAACGTATGGACAGCACAGAACTCGCTGCAGTGCGACCTCGGCATGCAGGGCTTCGACGAGTTCGGCGACACCTGGGGCGACTGGACTTGTCCTACCGTAGACCTGCAGGAGGCCTTCGGCATTAAACTGCTGGAGCAACAGCCTGACGCCTGGATCAACAATGTGGACACCCGTCTGAAGGGCACCATGATGCTGCCGGGATTCTTCTATTCCTACTTCTGGCAGGACAAGGGCGGCTTCGACTACCTGAGGTTCCAGTTCGACACCAGCTATAACTCTGGTGCCGCCGGCGAGGTGAAGCCTGGTACGGGTTCTAACATCGTCAAGCACCTCTATGGCAATGCCAACGACCACGTAGCGGGCATCGGACACTCAGCAGCCTACATGTACAATAGCCTGGCTACACACCTGCTGCGACTGTCGGACGTGTATCTCACCTATGCGGAGGCCATGACAGGCACATCCGGCTCCACATCTGACGCCAGTGCCATCGACGCATTCTACGCCGTCCGCTCACGTGCCATCAAGAACTACGAGCGCCCCGCCACCGTCACCTGGAACGACATCTGGAAGGAGCGCCGCCTGGAGTTTGCCTTCGAGGGCGACCGCTGGTACGACTTTGTACGCGTCAGCTACTACAACCCTGACTTCTGCATCAAGGAACTGGAGAACCAGAAGCGCAACCAGTTCTGGAACCTCACCGACCTGTACAAGAACTATTATGAGACAGGCAGCTGGACTGTCACCAATCAGGGCTACGACGAAAACACCTCAGCCCCCAACGTGCAGATGCTCATGAAGAAGAATCAGGACACCGGCAAGCTGATGTTCCAGCTGCCCTTCGCCACTGAGGACGTCACCACCAACCCGAACATGGCTACCAGTGCTGACGGTGTACACGTTGACGTATATGCTACCTACAGTTATGACTAATCTTATAAATAACGTTTGAATTATGAAAAAAGCAAGATATAACAGAGGCTTTATCCTGGCACTCACAGCTATTGCAGGACTGCTGCTTACCTCATGCAAGGATGAACCCGACAAATACGAAGTTGCAGGTGGCACACCCACTATCAACTATATACGCTGCCTGTCAACGGAGATAGTCGGCAATAATGACGCAGCAGACACCCACTACACCAACGGCGAGCTCGTGACCAGCGCCTCACCACAGTCGCTGCTCTGTCTGGTGGGCGAGAACCTGCGTAGTGTCTACGAGATGTACTTCAACGACCAGAAGGCTATTCTCAACTCCAGCTACATCACCGACAACACGCTGATTGTAACCGTTCCGAGAAGCATCCCGCAGGAGGTGTCAGACAAGATCTATATGATAACCCAGAACAAGGACACCATAACGTATGACTTCCAGATCATCATCCCAGCACCCACGGTGACCTCCATGTCCAGCGAGTATGCCGGGGCCGGCACTACAGCTACACTCTACGGCAGCTACTTCATCGACGACCCCAATGTACCCCTTACCGTCACATTCCCAAATGGCGTGCAGGCCGAGAACGTGAAGATTAACGACAGCTACAGCGAGATTTCATTCACCGTACCAGAGTGTGAGGTATCAGGACCGATCACGGTGTCTAACATCTACGGAACCGTCAACACTACGTTCTATTATAAAGACACTCGTGGCATGCTGTTCGACTTCGATACGCCCAATGCCGAGACTGGTGTCGTATTAGGCAACCACGGCTGGCATGCTCGCGACATCTTGTCGGACGAGACTTCACTCTCGGGCAACTTCGTGCAGTTAGGCGATGCCGGTACCACGCTGGATGAAAAAGGCGGATGGAACGACTCTAAGTTCTCGTTCGAATACTGGCCCGGCAACTGGCAGGATCCGGAGAACTATCAGGGCGACGGTGTGCGCCTGACCAGTCTGGCTGACTTCTCGAAGTGGGAGAACATGGCCTACAAGTTTGAGATGTTCATCCCTTCGAGCAATCCCTGGAAATCAGGCGCCATGCAGATTATCGTCGGCGGTGTCGACAAAGTGACCAACGGCAGTAACGGTGTAAAGGACATTGACGGCACAGTACTTGGCGGTGCCAACAACACCTACTTCAACAACGACGAACTGCCACGTGCGCTCTATCGTCCCTGGACAACGACAGGTTCTTACGACACCGGCGACCGGTGGGTGACGGTAACCATCCCCATCAAGACGTCATTCACCTACGGCATGTCCGGTGCTGCAGCAACGGGTTCTCTGAAGGCAAGCGACTTCACCAGCCTTGTCATCTTCGTTGTTGGCGGTGGGGTGAACGGTACTGAGTGCAACCCCATCATCAAGATTGACAACATCCGTGCCGTACCTTATAACTAAATCTTAAAAATATTGCAATTATGAAAAATATAAAAAACATATTCGCCCTGTTAGTGGTAGCCCTCATCGGGCTATCCCTGACAGCGTGCAGCGAGGACGACCTGAGCACCAACCAGTATAAGGACGGTGTGAGCCTCAACGCATACGGTCCCAACCCTGTGATGCGTGGCGGTACGCTGCGCTTCGTAGGCAGCAACCTCGACCAGATTGCCAGCATCCAAATTCCCGGCGTTGCTGCTATCACAAACTATGAGACAATAAAGACCGGCGTTCCCAGCGAGATTCGCGTCACCGTTCCCAAGGACGGTCCTACGGTGGGGTACATCACGCTGACCACCAAGACCGACGAGACTATTACAACCCGCAGTGAACTGACCTATACCGAACCTATCGAGTTTGAGAGCTTCTCACCGGCTTCTGCCATGCCAGGCGAGGTGGTGACTATCAAGGGCGACTATCTGAACCTCATCTACTCACTGGCATTTGCCGATGGTGTAGTTGTCGGCCAGAGCGATTTCCTCTCCCACGACCGCTACTCCATCACGGTAGCCGTTCCTGAGAAGGCTCAGACAGGTAAGATAGAACTCTACACCGCTGACCTGACCGTATCGTCAGAGGAAGAGCTTGACTATCAGATCATCACATCTGAAAATGCCATCGAGATTGGCGTTCCTGCTATTGCTACGCTGGCAGGCCGTAACTCCGCCGAGGCTTTAGGCAATATCACCGCCAAGGCAGGCGAGACCATCACCGTCACCGGCACCTATTTCAATGTAGTGGCTGGTGTGAAGGTTGGCGGCACAGCCGTTGACGAGATAACCATTGCTGAGGACAACAAGGCACTGAGCTTCACTCTGCCCGCAGCAGCCCCCAGCGGCGACATCGAACTCATCTGCAAGTCGGGTGTTGTGGTTCCCGTGGGTACGCTGACCACTGTGAAGCCCGGCAACGGCGTTGCGGCTCCCAGTCCTGTCAAGGCACTGACGGCACTGACTGTCAGCGGTACCGACATGGATCTTGTCACTGCTGTCACCTTCCTCAACAGTGGCGGCAATCCTGTTGAAGGCAGTGAGATTGAGGCGACTGCCGACAAGGTGGTTATCACGTCTGTTCCTGACGTTGCCGTCGAGGGTAATCTCCTACTTGTCATGGCTAACGGCGAGACCGTTGAAGTAGCCTTCACACTGGTGAAGCCCACCGTGACAGGCTACGACAACACGACGGTAAGTGCCGGCGGTGCGCTGACTATCCAGGGTACTGACCTCGACCTCGTTAAGACCGTACAGTTCGGCGACGGCTCCGACATGGTGAATGTCGAGAATGCCACTGCCGAGACTATCACGCTTTCCGTACCGATGAATGCCGTCTCCGGTGCTCCCACACTGACACTGGCCAACGGTACAACAGTCGACAATGTGCCTTCGGTCAACATCGAGGAGGCTGTGTTCTGCTATGCCAGCGCACTTCCCGGCGACGATGCAGAACTGAAAGCAGGCGAGTCGCTGACGCTTACCGTTGCTAACGGAGACAAGCTGACGGGCGTTGAGATTGACGGTACTGCTTGTCAGTATGTCCTGGTGAAGAATAATACAGAGCTGATTGTAGGAGTTCCTGACAATGCCGGCTCCGGCTCCAAGGTCCGTCTTATATCCTCCAATGGCGAAATTACTTATACCATCGACTTCATTCCCAACTCTGAGAAGACTACAGTATTGTGGACGGGTGCTGTCGACTTGGCAAGCTGGTCGTTCAACTGGGAGATTGGCAAGGGCTCTAATGGTGACAGCAATCCCAACATGTTTGCCGACATGGGTCTTGAGGAAGGCGATGTTATACGCGTTTACGTCACACCGTACAATGACTGGTGGAACGTTAAAATCTACGACGGGCACTGGGGTGAGCAGACTGAGGCCGGCGTAGCAGCAGGCATCGGCAGCGGTTGTGAAATCAACTCAGGAAACTACAGCCTTGACGAGCACGGCGGCTGCATTGAGTTCACCGCAACAGCAACACTCGTCAGCCAGCTGACCACACTGAACGACTGGGGTATGTGCTGGATTATGATGGGCGAAGGTGCTGTCATCACCAAGATTGCAGTTACTCACTACATCTCCTTAGAGCAAGACCTGAAAAACTGCATCGTGCGTCAGGACGACCGGAACGTCCTCTTCCCCTACCCCATCGCCATGAGCTGGGACGACGCAGGCCGTTTCTGCATAATGATTGACAGAGATCCCGCCATCAAGGACATGAAGCTCGTAGCCGGCAAGTCGGCCATGTACTTCTATACATCCGGCACCGGTCAGCTGCAGATTAACAATCCGAACTGGGGGGCAATGACCACCGTTGCTGAGTGGTCCGACGCTGGCGACAAGAAGATGGAGCTCATCCTCACCGATGATATTATCAACTGTCTGAAGGGTGTCACCTCCGATGGCTGGAGTTCGACAGGCCTCATCATCCAGGGCGATGGCATGACAGTCTCAAAGATTACCATCCTGCCGTAATACAAATCTTTAATCTATAAACAGAAAGTATTATGAAACTGAATAAGATTTTCAATACACTATCCGTTGCAGCTGTGGCACTTCTCGCCACAGCCTGCAACGACACGGATGCTCAGTACAGCATCCCCGACGTTGCCGCACCGCAATATGTCAGTGCAGCACTTACCGAAGAGAAGCCGATATTCATCGGAGAGACAACCATCAAGGTGGTCTTCGACCGCAATATCAACTTCGCCACTAAGAATGCCAGCCAGATTACAGTCAACGGTGCAGCCTGCTCGAAGGCTATCGTCTATGGCGCTGACTCCATCCTGACCGTTCAGGCCACACTGCCGAAATTCTACAAGAATGTCACCCTCCATATTCCTGCCGGATTGATAGCCAATGCGCAGGGTAAGTACTACGAACAGGATATCGACGTGACATTCAGTACAAAGGAGATGCCAAGCAACAGCGCCACACAGATGACGCAGCGCTTAGGATGGGGTTGGAACCTCGGCAACCACTTCGACACCAGCGGCGATGCCATCACGCAGGGATGGGGTTACTGGGACGGTGTGACATCCGACAAAGTGGCTCCCTTCCAGTCACTGGCCGGAGCCGGGGCCAAGACGGTACGCATACCTACGACATGGACTGACCACATGGACGAGAACCTCGTCATCGGTGCCGACTACCTGAACGAGGTGGCAGCTGTCGTTGACAAGGCCATCGCCGCCGGACTGAACGTCATCCTCAACACACACCATGACAGTTTCGAGACTGACTTAGGCAATGCCGCCACCAACAAAGAGGCATACCAGAAGGACTCCACCATCATCGTAGAGCTCTGGAAACAGGTAGCCACGAAGTTTGCCGGCTATGACGACAAGCTCATCTTCGAGACCTTCAACGAGGTGCATGCCGGCGACAACTGGAGCAGCGGATCCGATGCAGAGTATGCCCTGCTGAACCAGTGGAACCAGTGGGCTGTCGATGCCATCCGCACCACTGGCGGCAACAATGCCACCCGATGGATTGGCGTAGCAGGCTATGCTGCCAATATCGACCTTACCATTGCCAATCTACAACTGCCTACCGACCCTGCCAACCGCATCATGGTAAGTGTTCACTGCTACGACCCGTACAGCTTCTGTCTGCAACCCTATCTTGAGGACGGAACCGCCATAGTGACAGCATGGGGACACACCTCAACTGGCGATGCCAGCGAGGAACTCTACGCCATCAACCAGCTTTACAAGCTGCGCACCGCCTACATCGAGAACAACATCCCCTGCTACCTCGGCGAGTATGGATGCGTATGGAAGAAAACCGACAGCGAAAACAAGTTCCGCGCTTACTATATGGAGTTCTTCTGCCGTGCTGCCAATCTGGCCGGCATCCCCATGTTCGTATGGGATAACAACGCCAAGAACTCTGGCAACGAGGCCAACGGATACGTTGATCATGAGACTGGTGCGTGGGTGAACGACAGCGAGACCTTGTTGCCGCTGATGATTACGGCATGTACCGGCAGCAACTCAGATGACTCCTGGGGTTTCCAGACCATCTGGAACAAAGCTCCCTCCGTCACAGAATAAGCATACGGCTTTCAGCCACAAGGAGGCAGACCCTTTCAGAGTCTGCCTCCTTTTATCAAAAAAAAAAATCAAGAAAAAAATGCTGAATTACAAAATGCTAAGGACTGCCGCTGTCCTGTTCCTCGCCTTTGTTGTCGTTGGCAATGTCATCGCTCAAAGACATAAAATGCTGATACACCTCAAGAACGGCGGAACGCCAACTTTCCGTACTGACGACATCGACAGTATCACATTCTATGCTGAAAGCGAAGAACTGCCCGAAGGCATCTCCCCCCTCCCGCTGACGGCATCAGCACCGGCAGCCGTCAAATTATACCGATACCTGCTGGAGCAATACGGCAAGAAAACCATATCAAGCGTGATGGCTGACGTCAACTGGAATACCAGTTGCGCCGAGAAAGTGCATCAGCTGACGGGTAAATACCCTGCCATGAACTGTTTTGATTTTATCCACATCTGTTATTCCGCACCAGGCAGCTGGATTAACTACAACGACATCAAACCTGTGACAGACTGGGTAGCAGCAGGGGGGGTAGTCCAGCTGATGTGGCATTTCAACGTACCCGTAAGTGAAGGTTCTGCTGACTACTCGTTCTATACTGACGGCAACCACTTCAAGCCATCCAGGGCACTCGCCAGTGGCACATGGGAGAACAAGTGGTTCTACGGGCAGATGGACCTGGTCGTCCAAGTCCTGCTGCAGCTGCAGAATGCAGGCATTGCCGCCACCTGGCGCCCTTTCCATGAAGCAGCGGGTAATGCTACCGCCCGGACGCAGGCTGACTGGACGAAAGCCTGGTTCTGGTGGGGATCAGAAGGCGCTGAGGTGTACAAAAGACTGTGGCATGCCATGTTCGACTATTTCCGCGAGAAAGGTGTCAACAATCTCATCTGGACATGGACCTCTCAGAACTATAACGGCAATAGCAACCAGTACCGTCAGGACACGGACTGGTATCCCGGCGATGCCTACGTAGACATCGTGGCCCGCGACCTCTATGGCTGTAATGCGGCACAAAACTATCAGGAATACACGGAGATAAAAGCCCGCTACCCCTCAAAGATGGTGGCATTAGGTGAATGCGGGAAAGGTAACAGCAGAGAGGCAGCCACGCCTGGGGATTTCTGGAGAGCCGGCTCTCTATGGAGTCATTTCATGGTGTGGTGCCAGAAACCGCAAGGTTCGACAGACACGATGTGCAGCGACAGTTGGTGGCGGGCAGCCATGAGCAGCACCAGTGTCATCACTCGTGATCAATTATCCAACTTGAAGTAAATATAGTATGAAAAGTATCATTTGGATGGCAGCGGCAACACTCCTGCTGACTGCCTGCGAAAGAAAACATCAGGCAGACGACCCGTTGGGTGATAGCGGGAAGACACAGCGTACGGAGAACCTGCTGAGCAATCTGACAGCATTGGGCAACAGCGGGGTATACCTGTTCGGACACCACGACGACACTGCCTATGGCATCGGATGGGAGGCTGACTATACCAACGACTCAACCATCCATCAGCGGTCTGATGTAAAGAGTGTCTGCAACGACTACCCTGCCCTGCTGAGCTTTGACCTGGGACGGATTGAGTCAGGGGTCGAACGTAACCTGGACGGAATACCCTTTGAGCGCATCCGCCGGGAAATCATAGCCCACTACGACAGAGGGGGCTTGGCCACCCTTTCCTGGCATGCTGACAATCCGCTGAGCGGCGGTACGTCATGGGTGGCTGACTCCCTGAAAAACAAAGAGACGAAAACTGTAGAATCCGTCTTGCAACACGGCCAAAAGCATGAGCTGTTCCTTTCGTGGCTTGACAAGGTGGCAGGCTTCCTGAACTCCCTGCAGACACCTTACGGCGTAAAAATACCTGTCATCTTCCGTCCCTGGCACGAACATACCGGGTCATGGTTCTGGTGGGGACAAGAGCACTGTACGGCAGAGCAATACAAAGACCTCTGGAAGATGACCTGCGACAGGTTAAGGGAAAACGGGGTAGTCAACGTGCTCTACGCCTATTCCCCCGGTACGGAGCCTAACGGGGATGAGACGAAATACATGGAGCGATACCCCGGCGATGAAATCATCGACCTGATGGGACTGGACTGCTACTGTTCAGCACCGGAGGCCGACTCGACTCAGATAGCCTACTTTGCGGCAAAACTGGACAAAAATCTGGACATGGTATGCCGGATAGCCCAACAGCACGGCAAGGCTGCCGCACTGACAGAGACGGGATATGAATGCCTGAAGAAACCAGACTGGTGGACCCGTACGCTGGCTCCAGTCTTGGAACGGCATCCTGTCTGCTATGTACTGCTGTGGCGCAACGCACATAACCGTGCCAACCATTTCTTCGTGCCCTATCCCGGCCAGCAGTCGTCATCCGACTTCGTACGCTTCTACAACGACAAGCGCACCTTGTTTCTCAGCGACCTGAACGGTCTATACTTGAAGAAACAGGACTAAAACTTTACAAAAAAAACAATCCGCACCGCCCCGAACAGGGTGGAATCGCACATACAGTCTTTGAAAAAGACCACCATTAATTTGGCTCGAGCCAACGCATCATTTGGCTCGAGCCAATTTTCCATAGTTGTTTAAATCAGGTTATCCTTCTCAATATCCTTGAAGTATTTGTAAGTGGCGACCTTCAGCTCGTCGGTAGCGGGCTCGTCGGCCACGATGATGCCATGCTGGTGCATCTGCAGGGCTGAGATGGTCCACTCGTGCGTGACAGCCCCCTCGATAGCGGCTTTCAGCGCACGTGCCTTGTGGTGGCCGTTCACCAGTATCATGACCTCACGGGCATCCATCACCGTGCCTACGCCGACGGTCAGGGCCAGTTTGGGCACCTTGTTCACGTCGTTGTCGAAGAAACGTGAGTTGGCGATGATGGTGTCTGTGGTCAGCGTTTTCACACGGGTGCGGCTGGTCAGCGACGAGTAAGGCTCGTTGAAGGCGATGTGTCCGTCAGGACCGATACCACCGATGAACAAGTCAATACCGCCTGCCTCTTGGATCATCTCCTCATAATGGGCACACTCAGCGGCCAAGTCCTCGGCATTGCCGTTCAGGATATGGATATTCTCCTTGGGGCAGTCGATATGGTCGAACAGGTTGCGGGCCATGAAGGAGTGGTACGACTCAGGATGGGCCTCGGGCAGTCCCACATACTCGTCCATGTTGAACGTCAGCACGTTTTTAAACGACACACGTCCCTCCTTGTTAGCTTTCACCAGGCAGGCATACATTCCCTCGGGCGAGGAGCCTGTGGGCAAACCCAGGACAAACGGCTTCTCCTTAGTGGGCTGGAAAGCGTTGATACGCTCAATGACATGCTCGGCTGCCCACTGTGACATTTTCTGATAATCAGCTTCAATAATTACTCTCATAAGTCTGTTGTATTAAAAAGTTGTGTCTAAATCGGGTGCAAAGATAATAAAATTTTTCGAAAACAAGAATGAGTATGAATATATTTTTGTACCTTTGCACGCGTATGAAGGAATTTGTTATCTCAGAGGTCAAGGCCGAGACCGCCGTACTGGTGGGTTTGATCACGCAGCAGCAGGACGAAGCCAAGACAAAAGAATATCTCGACGAGCTGGAGTTTCTGGCTGACACGGCGGGTGCCGTCACTGTGAGACGCTTCACGCAGAAAGTGCAGGGACCCAGTCAGGTGACGTATGTCGGCAAGGGAAAGCTCGACGAGATCAGGCAATACATCAAACAGCAGGAGGAGGCTGCTGACGACGACCCCACCGGCGAGACCCAGCCTGTGGGTATGGTCATATTCGACGATGAGCTGTCGGCCAAGCAGATTCGCAACATTGAGGCTGAGCTGAAGGTGAAGATATTGGACCGCACGTCGCTGATTCTCGACATCTTCGCCATGCGGGCACAGACCGCAGAGGCTAAGACACAGGTAGAGCTGGCGCAGTATCGCTACATGCTGCCCCGGCTGCAGCGGCTCTGGACGCACCTGGAGCGTCAGGGCGGCGGCTCCGGCTCGGGCGGCGGCAAGGGCTCGGTAGGTCTGCGCGGTCCCGGTGAGACTCAGCTGGAGATGGACCGCCGCATCATCCTGCAGCGCATCACACTGCTGAAACAACGGCTGGTGGAGATTGACAG
>Ga0326514_10001159_pt1 | contig 17218 bp, 32 predicted proteins | sample 3_2548_0518_D_FD_203653 | JGI IMG/M metagenome (GOLD analysis project Ga0326514, IMG submission 203653) | Bovine rumen microbial communities from UC Davis, California, United States - 3_2548_0518 | ecosystem: Host-associated > Mammals > Digestive system > Stomach > Rumen | place: USA... | reverse complement strand
CCGGGATCTTCGCCTATATACACGGATTTGCCGGAGACAATCTTGGCTCCTTCGGAGTATGCGCATTTATCAATACCTGACTCGTTGTACTCATACCCAGGGAACATCTCACTCAGATCTGTATAGACAAACTGGCTCTGCGGATGCGGATCGTCCCCAAATATAATCTGCGTGGTGTGCTGGTTGGTTGTGGCATTGACAGGAAGACCGGAAATATCAGCCAGAATCTTGCGGGCCGTAAAGTCGGCAGACAGATGATGAAAAACCGCGGCCGTAGCCATAACGTCGTTTATACAATAATCCGCGACCTTGCCCCACAACTCCTGCGGTACAGGCTTGTCCCACGGAAGCCCGAGCTCCTGATGGTGAATATCAAGCTCGATCTCCCATTTCTTAAGGCTCTGCTTCTTGGCTGCAAAATCATATACATCCGTATAGCTGATGTTATACGCCTCCCGGAAGAACGCGGCATTGCGCTTGTCCTCGGAAACGATGATTCTCTGTGAAAGATCAAACAGATCCTCGTTGGAGTAATCCATCATCCTGGCGTACAGAATATGATTGTCGTACCGTCTGCAGTTAAAGCCGATCAGCTTATACTTGCAAAGTTCTCGGATCTGATCGGGCGTCGGATTGATCCATTTCACCGGAGTCCCGCCGTCTTTCATCCAGACAACAACAAAAAGATTGGAGAACACCTCAACATCGAAGAACACAATATCATCGTACTCCGCCTCGATGTTCTTGGCTTCTTCCATCTCTCCATCCAGAATATCCTGTGAACAGAACTGCATCTTGCCGACAAGTTTGATACAGTACGCCGCCTGATGACTACTTCTGGCAGCAAAGCTCAAGACCGTCGGCCGCATGTCACGCAGATCATATGTCATTCCGGACGCGTAAGCATCTTCCAGAATCTTAAATATAAAGTCCACGCTCGACCTTGTATCAGCATGGACCTCTTTCTTCAGATTCTTTTTAATGCTCGTCCGGAGTGCTTTCTCGTTTTTCAGTCCTTCAAAGTTGACCACCTTGCTCTCCTTTCTAAGCGGTAAGCCGGACCCGATTGGCTGTACCGGAATATCATTACAGATGATAAGCTTCCTTCTTACGCTTGAGAGCTTATCCTCCGGAAAGACCTTGACCTCGATGTTATCGTCATAAACGCTGCTTAGAAGATTCACGTCTCCATCATAAAAATAATACAGATGAAGGCCTCCACCGCTTTTGCTGGTCTCAGCATAGGTCTTCGGAAACTTCGCGGCAGCTTTAAGATTCAGCTCCAGAGACTTCTTTCCTGTCTCAGGATCACGAATATCAAAGTCGATCATAATGAGATTCCCAGGTACACGGACATAGTGCAGCTTTAACGTGTCAATATCTTTCAGTGTCAGCTTGCACTTTGCCCAACTGCTGGCAGGCTTGTCTCCGCCACGTCCGTCATCAACAGCATACTGTGCCGGCTGATCGGCGAACATTGCATCAAACGGACTTGCCTGCTCATACAGCTTCAGCCAAATATCATTCTCAGAATCCGGCTCCGAATTTTCATCAGAAATATCCGTATCATGACTCTCCTCCTCATCAAACAGATACTTGAACTTCTTCCAGTGGAACCCCTTATAGACATTCCACTGCCTTGCGCTGCCGGCTCCATACCGGCTGTAGAATTCATCGAAGTAGCTTTTCAGCTCTTCCTTGAATATCATTTTGGAATAGGGAAATGGCACCTGAGCTTCCTGGCAGTAAGCCTTATACTGTGTCCAGGCATAGCTCAGTGTCGTCTGGTCCTTTTTCCGAAAATCAATCGCAAACTCCTCCACAAAATTGAAGAAGCTGTTTGTCGCTCCAAGCATGTCCTGAGGAACATACTCGTCATAATATCTTGGACTCTGCTTGTAGACCTGCAGGCAATGCCAGGCGATTGCTCCAAGCTCGAAGTCAATCTGGTCCCACAAAAAATCATAGCGATCCTTCGGCACCTTATTACCGGTCGGATGTACATCAACCAATCTACGGATCACACCGCTTTTGGCATCCGTAATCTTAACTGGTTTGTTGGTTGCCACGAAGAGCATCGCCTTGAATTCCGTGGAATATAATTTGGAATACTTGCCGTCAACAACGACTTCGTCATGAGAAACAAGCGCATTCAGTCTGGTATTGTCCTCAATCTTGCTGAGGTCGCCTTCGCTGTCAGTTGCTACAAGAGGGTTTGACTCAAACGATTCCAGGGCAAACCGATTTCCGCTTGAGCAAAGCGCCTTCGAGTCGAAGCTGCAGGAATATTCAGGAAACAATTTCTCACGGATGATCTTGACAACGGTCGACTTGCCTGTCCCTCCACTTCCGTAGAACACAAAGAACTTCTGAATCCTCTTGCTATCGCCGCTCACAACAGACCCAATGGCCCACTCAATCTTGTGCCGCTCAACAGGAGAATATAACGTACCAATGAGTTCGTCCCAGGCGTCTGTCTTTCCTTCGGCCAGAGCATAGCTGAGATGCTTCGTGGAATAGTCTTCACGCTTCGGCTTCGTATTGGAGAATATAATGGTCTCGTCCAGGGGGTGAAAATTTTCATCTGTCTGTTTCTCACAATACTTTTTCCATTTATCAATTGACCCGGAATCACTGTCGTCCATAAACGCGACGCGGACGTGCTCATACTGCGGATGATCCTGCTTAAATTTCTCGGCATACGTTCGAAGCTCATTATCAATCATGTCGATAACGTCATCCTGCTTCGTCGTCCACCGCTGGTTCATCTCGTCCCATGCGGCATAAAACTTTCCACCGCGAATCATGAGGTCTTTACTGGTTTTGGTACTGAAGTAAGGCTTAATTTCAGGGGGCTGTTTCTTGGTTGCGCCTTCGCACCACTTGATTCTCAGAAAATCCACATTTTTGGTCCTCCTTCCTCAAAAATTCACGAGCTGGATAAAAACCTGTTTTTTTTCCTATTCTTTTTTTATATATATTTTTTTTATTTTTAATTTTATATAAAGGTAAGAAAATTTTTATCCTTTTATCCAGCTGGTCGATTTTTACCTGAAAATCCTTCAAAAACCGCCGAAAAACGTCAAAAATGGGCTAAAATGACCGAAAAATACCCATTTTTTACCAATTTTTGGCTATTTTTCGTGGGCGGTTTTGTGGGCGGTTTTGGGATAAAAATTTTAAAAACATCCAAAACTATCCACTTTTAGCCGAAATCGCCCCCAAAATGCTCCATAATGTACCAATTTAGCTGGTACCAGAGCTCCATTCGATAGAAGTTGCTGGGTGGGTTTTTGACCGGAAATAGCTCATTTTTGCCTGTTTTATCCATAAAATTGGCCAAAGTGGATAAAACTTTTGTCCCAGAAAAAAAACCGCCCACATTTTTATCCAGCCCTAAATTGCAAATCATCATCCAAAACCAGCGATCTGCACGCTTCGGATCGTCCGGATCATACATAATTTCATCGTTGCAACGGATCGCCAAAGCCGTCAGCATCTCCAAAACAGAGCAAGGACCGCCGAAATCGCAGTCCTCGCCCGTCTCCTCCTCGTAAATATCCCGCAGCTCAAGACCGTCCAGTGCACGATTTTCGTCCCGCCGAATGACCCAGCGGAACTCCGTGTCCATGAGCACACACATGAGTTTTGCGTACTCAACGCGCTGGTCTCCGTCGGGAATATCAATCATGCACAGCCAGTCAAAGTAGCTCATCAGTCATCACGGACCGGAACTGTGTCAGGATTATAAGGCTCATCCTGAAGCAGAATTTCGTAGTCCGAGCTCCTCATCTCGTTGCGAATCAGCACGCAGCCGTCACTGTCCGCAAGGTCTGCCAGCATGTCGAAATTATCTTTTCCGATCAGATTCTCAATGTCATCTACGAGTCTTTCGCTCTCATCTGTGCATACTCCGTCAGAATATACATAGATGGTCTCCCTGTCGAATCCGCGATTGTCGTAGTTCCACTGGTCCGAATCGATGATGTAGGGATCCTCTCTAAGGCCCTCAGAAGGCGCTCTGTCGCGTTCTCCATCGTCTTGGTCGTAGCCGTCATCTACAGCCGTATCGTCCTCCACAATGCGAATATCACGCTTTGTAGGGGGATCTGTGAAGACATTGCGACGGTACGAACGCATCTGCTCTTTTGCCTTCTTCCGCATCGCCTTAATATCCACGTCTGAGGCCTTTTTCTTGGGTTTCTCAGGCTCTTTCTGATCGTCCGAGGATATAATCTTCAGTTTCTCCAGACGGTTTCTGGCGGCCTTCTCACGCGCCTCAGCATGCTTCTTGAAGTGAGCTCTGGCATCCTCCCAGGCCTCCGCAACCGCATCGTCTTTCTGTTTTTCGAAATATCCTTTAACGGCAAAAAAGGTGGCTGCCGCTCCGACAACCACCCCCGCCGCGAAGCAAATCGCAGCTTTAATGCTCATGATAATGTCCTTTCTACTCGAATGGTCTCGACCGAAAATCCATCGAGTTCGTCGAATTTATTATTGGCATAAATCGCTTCTGAAGCTATTTTCGCGGCTTTCACGATATCCGTAGTGTCAACTTCAATTTCGATTCTGCCTTTTATTTCAACTGTTGCTTTGTATTTCATCAGATCTTCTCAAATATCACGCCGTCGCAGTTCATGTTCAGATGAATGTTGGGCGCTCTTCCGTCCATGGCATCCGAAATATCATCGGTGTAGTAGTCGCTGAAGCCGAAGTCGACAAAGCCGTCTCCGTCGCCATGATCCAGCCAGCCGAGGACAGCACCCTCAGACGTTCTCTGCATACCGAGCAGGTCCAGAACCTCGTTCAGGAACAGGTGGCCACGCGCATGCAGCATATCATTGGCCGTGCATTGCTGAGCCTTCAGGAAGCAGAAGTTGTGCTCAGTATTCATGGTCGCGTCAAGCGGAGCAGTCCCTTTGTTGAAGTCAAACTCATAAGGACTTGCCTTGGTATTGATCGTCTTGCAGCGCTCAGTCTTCTGAGTTACATTGCCTTCGCCGTCATCATGCAGAATATCCACCGGAGAAGTGCCATTGTAGCAATCCATCTCTTTCTCTTCCCCGACCAGACTTTTGACGCGCTCACGGTAATCCTTGAAGCTCTCATCCAGAGCCGTGTATGCAGCCACAGTCCCCAAATATCTTGTCTTTAGAATACCGTGCGACGCCAGTATCATGACAATGGCCGCCACAGTCAACGCAAATGGAACGGCGTACTTCCTTGCATACTTGCGGGCCAGCTTCCAATACTTCTTCAGCAGTGCTCTGCGAATATCTTTCTTTTCTTCCTTGTCAGTCGAATCCTGAAGCTCATCAGACAGGTCCTCGATCTCCGCTTGAATATCCACGATCTCATCGTCATCGAATGCTTTCTTCGTCGCGATGATGCCAGTTACGACAGCGCCTACGACACATGCGATCCCGCCGACCAGCAATATCTCAGGGGATGCCTTCTTGCAGTGCAGCATAGCCTTCCCACCGACTTTCATCACTGCCGCCGACACTTTTCCAAATACAGCGAGTTTACTCATTTTCGTTCTCCTTGTACAAATATCTATCTCTGAACTTATGTTGCCTGTTTTCTTTGCACCACGGACAGGAGCCATGATTTCTGCATGTGCGGTCAAAAGCCTTAGATCCATGGTAGGGTTTTCGCTTTTCCTTACCGTGTTCTATGGCTTTGTCAAGACTCACAGCGCACTCTCCCTCGGCATCACGACTGCAAAGCCGTCCAAATATCTTCCGGTGTCCTCATCCTGGAACGCTCTCGGCACACGCTCGATGTGCATTCCGGCGAGGTCATACCAGCCGTACTTATTGTCCGTATGTTCTGTAGACACGCCGAATGCATCATAGTAGTCCGCAACAGACACGCCCTCGTCCGGATACTCCTCCAGCAGTTCCTCAAGCTCCTCCATGACCTTGAGCGCCGCTTCCTTCGAATCCTTCATCTGGATCTCGAAGCCGGATCTGGCCTCTCTGCGGCTTTCTCGGACCGACGATTTAATCTTCTTGCTCTCGCCACTGTTGAAATATCCACCATAGCGAATTTTGCCTCCGCTGCTCGTCTTCCTGCTGGACCCGCTGCGAACAATACCGATACCGAACATCATCCCGAGTGCGCCGTTGATGCTGTCCATAATGGCATCCTGAATCATCGGCACAATCACATCTTTGACGATAAATGACCGAATATCATCCTTCGTCACATCGTCCGCGATGAAATTCTCAACGAGTCTGCGGCTGAAGGACTTCTTCATCTTCTTGCTTCGTCCGCCGCCGACATTCTCAAGTTTTCTGCGCTCTTCTCTCTCCTCCTGGCGCTCACGCTCCGCACGGGAATTGCCTCCGCGCAGATCATCAAGGTTTACCTCAGCCATATTTTAGGCTCCTTTCCAAAATATCAGGGAAAAAGGGAGTGGGGTGTTTTCCCCACGAATCCCTTAAGATTTCTTCTTGTAATCTTTAATAATTACTTCGATCTGGTTCTCATCATACCCAGAGTTCTTCAAAAATTCTCTTGCAGGCTGTTCGCCTTTCTCGGTGAATATCTCTTTTCCTTTATTCATGATCTTAATGGACTCCACGATAGGGTCTATGGTTTCATGATACTTCTCCGCGCTTTTGTCGATCTTGTCATCCACATAGGCATTCACGACTCTATCGCATACAGCGGAACTCGCAATCATCGAGCCGACCACGATGATTCCGCCCACTACTGGGTTAATCATCGCAAGCGGCACGACACTTGCGGTTACGCCTGCCACAGCGCCGTCAACGCACACATAGCTCAAAAGCTTCAACGCGCCTTTCGTTAAAAACCTTCCTTTGCTTTCCTTCGTCTTAGCCATTTCCAAAACTCTCCTTTTCAGAAATATAATGTGAGATTACTCTCCATTATAGGCAACGTATTTCCTGCGACTCTCATGGACAAAAAAAAGAGGAGCCATGTATTTCTACACAGCTCCTTCTGGTAAATATCACTCGTCGGATACTTCCAAAACGTCTTCTTCCTCTTCTTCAGTCTCCTGATCTTCAGCGGCAGTCTCCTCTGCTGCTTTCCCACTGCGGGCCTTCAATACTTCGTACGTTACGACTCCACCGGCCGCTACACCAATTGCAACGTCCAGCAGATCCCTCTTGTACCTATTCCAGGTCCGCTTCAGGAAGCTCTCCTTCTTAGGAGTCTGCTCCTGCTGCTGTTCCTCAGTCTTCTGCTGATTCTTGTTTTCCTTTTCGTTCATTTTTGTTCTCTCCTTTTCAAATTTGTGAGATTACTCTCTATTATGTGGTATGTTTTTTATGCGAAGTAATTCAACGGAATGGAGTCAAAGTGCTGACCAGTCTTCCTGACACGGCCGGAATCGATATCTGTCTCGTCGAAGCAGCCTTCGAATTTCGGGCCAATGACAGTAAAGCACGGATGATCTTTGTCGATTGCGATCACGATGCCAATATCACTGAGGCTGCAGTCATGAGAATCGAAGATCTCCACTTCATCGCCGATCTGAATATCTTTGGCCTTCTTATCTTCCCACTCCATAGTTTTCATTGCAAAGTCATGAGCAGAAAGCTTAGAAATGCAATCATACATGCAACTTTGGCCATAAGCATCTGTGAGCACACTGAGTGGTTCGTCCTGTACTTTCCGAAGTGCATTCCACAGCTCATCCATGCCTTTACGGTATCCTCGATCGAAGTTTGCTCCGGCATCCTTAGCTGCAGTATCAAGAGCTTTTTTCAGTGAATTTTTCTCAAGCCATAAATCATGATAAAGGATCTCTTTGTCTGATGCATCATCATTCAATTTATCAATCATGTTGCTCATTTTGGCATGATGATCTCTGAGCTTCTCATTCTCTTCGGTCAGTCTTTTGATCTCGTTGCTCTGCTTCGCTATTTTGCTCTGCATGCAGCTGTTAGAATAGCCCATGCTGTCCTTTGCGACTTTGGCCTGATGAGCTTCCGCCTGAACCTTATCATACATGGCAAGCAGGTCGTCGCTTTCTTTTTCAGCCGAGTCAAGTTTCTTCTGGAGCTCAGCATTTTCTTCTATCAGTTTCGTATAAGCATCGCTAAGTTTTTTGCCACAGTCTTTTCTGCGCTTAACTTCTTCTCTGAGGTTAATGACAGTCTGGGAAAGCTCGCTGATCCTCTGACGATTCTCAACAGTGTTTTCGCACTGAGCTTTTGCGCCGGCCAGCTGGGATCTGAGAGTTCCGTTATGCTCGTCAAGATCACGGATCGTTTTCTCCATCCGGGAGACAGTCTCGGCCAGATTATTCCTTTCGATTGCCAATTTAGCATAGCTCTCAGCTGCATTGCTGATCTTTTCTTCATGCTCAACCCACAGAGCCTTGTAATCAGCAGCAGCTTTATCGAGCTTCTCATCGAGATCTTTCTTGATACTCATGTAAATATCCAGCTGTTTCCTGAGTTCAAGGTTCTCTTGCCGGACCTGTACAAGCTGCTTCATGGCATCGATGTGCCGATTCTTCCAGAACAGCGCATCCTCTTTCTGACAGCAGCAACCCATTCCGCTTTCTATCAACATCTCATTCTCTCCTTTCAGTTATGCATCCAGAATTCCGGTTTGCGGAACTCCTGGTAGTATTTCTCCGCTTCCTCGTCTGTGAGGCTGCGGAACATCTCTTCGCCGAGACCCACAACAAAGAACGTCCCAGCGATAATATCCAGAATGTTTCCGCCTTCGTCATAGAGGCCACGGTTATAGGGCAACTCTTTGATCTTGCCTTCCTCGTTGCAGATCAGCGCAACGTTGTCCTCCCACGGGCACACCTGCTCAATATATCCACCGACGATAGACTGCAGCGTCTCCAAATCGCTGTCAATCTCCTCGATGGTTGCAGTTTTCTGAGGCCGCACAATAACGACCTTGAGTTTCTTTGTCTCTTCCATTTACTCACTCTCCATAAAAATATAAGGGGTGTCCGCGTCGCTGCACGGTCTTAACCCCTTATTGTTTTAGTAGATGTTCCGGTCATAGTCCGGAGGGCTATCGAATTTGATTGCCAGCGCAGGGACGCTTCCGTCATATAGACAGGTTGTCCATCCCATACCGACAGTCTCTTCTGCCGCTTCGCGTAAACCTTCCGGACTCAAATCTACAGGCAGCTCCATACCGAATCCGAGGCACACGCCTGCGTCTCCGCGTACATTGGGGCCGTCATCATGATAGCCACAGCGCTCAATCACGTCTGCATACGGGACAAAGCACCACGGTTCTCCTTCTTTTGCCTGGCGCACGAGCTCATCAACCGCCCAGTCACGGGCCCTTGTGATTCTGGACGCAGAGGATATAATCCAATGTCGTCTCACAGGCTCCCACGTCATGCATTCGCCGATGATAGTGTTAATATCTTGAGTATTAAATCCGGTGGGAGGAGGCGCATTCTTGACCGAGTTCGCATTAAGCTTATCCTTGATCTTGTTCAGTGCGCCATCACCTCCTTCTTCTTTAACACCTTTCTCAAGGTCCTCAGCATACTTTTTGTAGTACGCCATACCGGCTGTGGCTGCCGCGATTCTCTTGAGATTTACATGGTTCGCTATCCAGAAGCAGACAATGCTTCCGCCAATGACGAGGCACACGATACCGTAATATCGTGCACCGACCTTAACGTACCGCCAGATGAGGTCAGGCTTGCTGCGGGCATCCTCAGGCAGGCTTTCCCATTTCTGTTTAGCCTGCTCGAATTCGACTTTAGCTTCAGGTGCTTTTCTGGCAGCCTGAATCGTGCCGAATATCACGCCGACTGTGCCCACAGCAGTAAGGATCGTGGGAAGATGCTTGACCACAAACTTCCCACCAACCTTCAGACCTGCTTCGGCCGCTTTGATTGCTGTAGAGATTGTCATTCCGTAGTCTCCTCAGGAATATCACTGCCGCCGGGGTGGCGGTCAGCGTAACGGATTACTTCGGGCTTTTTAATCTTCTCTTTTTCGGCTTTCTCAGCTTCGTAGACAAGCCATCCGCCACAGATAGCTCCGCCGAGAAACACGCCTGTAAAGAGGATTCCACCGGCCAGGATCAGAAATGCACCTTTCATGCTGCGCTCTCCTTTCTTCTCTTCAGGCCATGCAGTTTGTTTTTCACGGCCAAATATCCACCGAAGCCTGCAGCAGCACAAGCCCCGGCGAGTACCATGCCGCCGATCATGCCGACCATAATGCCGGCGCCGAGGCCAAAACCTACCTTAAAGCTCATACCGTTTCCTCCTTGTTCTTATGGTAAATATCAAAACCCCCGACAATTTTGGTGCCGAGGGTTCCCTCCTCACGGGCATTGAATGTAGTCCACCACATCTGCTCAGCAAGCAAATCCTTCTGCTGCTGCTTCTCATCCTCAGTCAGCTGCTCCTTCTTGGACAGCTTCTGGATCTTACGCTGGCAGCGCTTGATCTGGTGATTCTTGACGGCGTTCCAGTAGCACTCTTCGAACCAGTCATCCATCTTTGCTCCGGTACGCATACCTGCTCCGACGCACACACCAACAGACCAGAGGGTGAGCATCAGTTCGGCGCCTTTCACTACAGCTTTCATGATTGCTTTGAGTTTCATTATTTACTCTCCTTTCAAATATCACTCACTTGCGGATGCGGACACGGCTGAAGAAGCGGGCCGGGATACCATCGATCGGGTACATGATTTCACTGCCGCAGATGAACATGCCGGCGCCATTCATGATGATACGCGGATGCTTGTCCATCATGGCGTTGTTGATCATTACGTTCTGGATTGCTTTTTCGATTTTGCTCATTTTGGAATCTCTCCTTTTAAAAATTTTAGAGAGGCGTCCAATCGGATACCTCTCCATTAAGAGCTGTGAAATTATTGCGAGTCCTTTGCGATGATAACTACATTGGACATATGAGTTGTTACTCTGGTGCCATCTTTAAAAGCCAGGACCACAACACCATTTGCCAATTCAACTATTCTGTCCTCGCAGTGGCAAATATCATCTTCTGCCAGTTCATCGTCGGTAACTAGGATCTTATTCAGAACCTTTCCGTCTGGCATTTTTACCATTGCAGTGATCATTTGTTTCCCTCCTTTTTAAATATCACCACGGCGGGATGATGTTCCAAGGAACGTGCCTCTCTTCCTGCTTACGGATCTCTCTGCGGGCCTCTTCTTCCGTATCCGCAGAGAATATAAAGGAGCCATGCAGAAACACCTCCACATGGCCCCGTACGTTACGGAATTCGTAGTTATTCATTTCATTCCAGCTCCTCGATCGGGATGCCTTCGAGCTCAATCAGATCCTCATCAGGGTAATAGGCGTCCTCATCGTCATGCGTGAAGTAAAATATCACGCCGCTGATAAGGATCATCCCTATCATGGCAAGTTCATTCATCGTTTTTCTCCTCCTTCAGCGTGATGATCTCAGAGTAGGGGAGTGACTCAATCCAGCAGCAAAATTCGTGCCACTCGTCCAGCTTGTGATTGCGGCGCTCACGATATATCTTGCTGAGTGCTTCATAGGAGAACATGTACATCCTCCTCTGATTGTAAGAAGAGGGGAGAAGCTGGATCATCTGCCACCAGTATGTTTTATCCTTAGTCTCGAGGAACTTGGCACGATACTTGTTCAGCGCTTTACAGATGAGATCCATCTGACCGTCCGGGGTATAGAAGCAGGTGCTTCCGTCAACATCAATGGCGCAAAGGCCGACATCAAGACCCAAAGAATCAATCGTGAGAAGATGCTCATGACTGAAATCATCAGGCGTGAACTCCTTACTTGCGATTTTATGCATCGTGCTGCAGCTGTTCTTCTCAACACCCATGCGGTAGGTGTCCATCTCTTTGAGCCAGTACAGAGGCCCGGTAATATCCGCATAGCAGACGATGAACCTCCGGAACTTGGCATCTGCGGATCCGGCCTTGCACAACCGCATCATTAGGTCGTGGTCTTGTTTTCCGACGTCAACAGCACCCTCAAATTCGGGCGGAACATTGAAAAGATTGCCGTGAATATCATACCCATCGCCGTCTGAATTTACGAAGAAACTATCGCTCTTATCCCAACTGTTCATCGGGTTCCGCATACCGCGAATAGCAGCCTCCCAGCCGACGACTTCAGTATTTTCAATCTTAATCATTTGGTGTCACCAGCTTTCTGTCTTCTCAAATATCTGTCAGCCTTCTCGACTATGGCCTCATTGATCTCACGGTCTGAAATGTACATTCCAGTCTGTATGGTTTTCAGGCAAATATAAACGTCAGCCATCTCTTCGACCAAATCACGCATATTGCCTTTATTGCGCAGCTGCTTGGTGAGTTCTTTCTGCAGCTCACTCAGTTCCTCCAGGCAGATAAGCTCCTCGTGGCTGAGTCCGTTGTCAGCGAGCACTGCCTGGGTCAAATATCCAGGTACTTCAATCATGCTGTTCTCTCCTTCCTCTTCTCGATGACCCAGTTTGGATCATCAAATATCTTGGCGTCAAAGGTTCGCTCGAACACGGGGCCAATGGTGCGATAAATGTATTTGGCGCGAATCAGAGTCTGACCGTCATGCTCCATGATATCAAGCACCTCGAGCCGGTCAGGAATGTTGATTCGGTCAGTCTGCCGGTAAAATGTATCTCCGATTTCAACAGGGCACTTTTTCATAATCGTACTCCTCCATTTTTACTAATCTTCTGTATCCTTTTCCGTCAGCTCTCCAGATCTCCTTTCTGAAGCACTCCGGAGTAAGAACTATGCTCATGAATATCTTTTCGGCATCTGCCATTGTCTGGGCCCAGTCATAATAAAAGCCCCCGAATGTTTTATCGCCCGGGAGCCTTATTGCATATAGTATGAGGTATATCATTTCTTGTCTTCCTCATACTTTTCAGGACGCCGACTGTTTTCTCGTACAGGGATGCTCAGGCAAATATCACACGGGCAGCCTTCTACGTCAGGATTCTCTTCCCGATGCTTACAGGTCCCGCAGTATGCCTCGAAGTCTACAATGTGCATTTCAGTGTACATTTTTGATTTCCTCCTTTGCCGCCGACTCGATAAGCCAGCGGAGATAGACATCAGCCTTCTCCAGGTCTTCGACGCCGCCTTTCTGACGCCAACGCCAGAGATACTTGATTGTATTACCTTTGCAATATCCCTGGAACTCTTCAGGACTCATGCTCTCGCGAATGGCATCGATACACTCAATACCTCCGCTGGTGTAGTGACTCGGGTGATTGACCTTGTCATCCGACTTCGCAACTGGAATATCAATCGGGCAGGCGTCATCGTCACAAAGACTTTCGGCAATCACGTCGTCAAAGCTTTTTTCTGAGTTGATCATCATTTGTTCCTCCAATTATCTTTCAAAGTCGCTCTGAACGCGTGAAAACTGAGTGTTGCGTATGTCGCGAAGCCAAATAATGCTCCGACTCGCTGAAGCCATGGGTCATTCGTGTACTGACACCATAGTTTCCAGTCTGAATATCTTTGTTTCCATTTTTTCACGACGCAACTCCCCATCCTTTCAGCCTCTCCTTTTTGAGCTCGCTTATGCTTCTACGCTTGAGAATATCGCTGACCATACTTAGTTTTTTATCGATTGCCTTCTTTCCAGCAATGGCAGTAGCGATGCCATTCTCCAGATGCAAATAGGCATTTTTCCAGAAACGCCCTTCGTTGTATCCTCTTATAGCCGGCATGGCCAGATTGTAGATCTCATCGAACTCATCTCTCGTCAAGTAGAGTTCTTTACAAATATCACCAACAGATTTGCCGCCAGTATCGTTCTTGACTACGTAATCGACCAACTTGGACAAATCTTCTGCGCTCATATGCTTGAATCTGTCAGTCATAAATATCTTCTCCTTTCAGTCATTACCGAGTCCGTTAAACCAATACTGTTCGATGAAATACTCAGCCAGGAACCCAGCGTTTGTAAAGATATCCGCATGGTCCTTGTCCTCATGCTCGGCGTGATACCTCTTCATCTTTGACGCAAACTGCTCCAGAATATCCAGAGCAGTCACGTCAAAGGGGAGATCCCCGGAGCTTTTAAGCTGCCCGAGGATCTCATCGCATGCCCATTTGTACGCCGCACGTTCACGGAATTTGTCAGACCGAATCGGTGGATGCGTATAATCAAGTTTGTCCCGATACGCTTCCACGATTCGAATCATGGCGGCCACATCATAGTCGCGGCGTATTTTCTTTGCCGCCTCACGTGTACGCTCACTCATACTTAGTCATGAGACTGTCCGTCGTGACCGTTATCTCGACCTGGATCTTCTGGCCGGCGAACATTTTTCTCAGTGCCTCAATCTCGGCCATATTGAAGTCGTCGCCAATGTAGCAGGTACTGAAAACCTTCTGCTTGGTCTTGAAAATTGGCGGCTTCGCTACGACTTCATTCTTTTCCTCAGGCACCGGATCGAATCCGAGTTCTTTGTTCACGTCATTCACAGTGATAGTCTTTCCTTTCTCTACTCGGTCATTGAGTTTCTGAATGCTCTCGTCAAGCTGGGCTTTGAGTTCTGCCGGTTCCGGAGCATTCTTAAGAATATCTTCTGATAGACCAACAGCATTGGCGACTTCGGAGCAGACTTTACCTTTACGCCACTCCGCAATATCACGCCGGAATCTTGCCAGGTTCTCATCATGCTTCTCGCCGCTCTTGTTGCCTCCGCGCTTGATGCCGAAGTCTTTAGTCATGTCGAATCCATGATTGACCAAATATCCTCGGAAGCTGTTGCTGTTGCTGTTAAACAGCTCGGCGTTGATGGTCTTAAGACCGAGACCGTACTCGTCCAGAAGCCATTTGGTAAATGTCTGCTGCTGCACACGGCCAAGTTTCTTGAAGTCTGCCCACTCCACAAACTTAGGCAGAGGCTTCTCGACCGGTTCGGGCTTTCTCTCGGAGGCTGCAGGTCTCATGCGATATTCACGAATATCACGCCGGAAATCGTGCAGTTTGGTTCTGCCGCGCCGCTTGTCAGGGTTCACCTTGTCGAGAATGCCCTTGAGCCTGAGATGACTTCTGAGCTGGTTGTCGTCCCGGCAACCGAACAGATCCCGGTTGATCTGTGCCAGGCCGATATCATACTTGTCCTGCAGGTGGTTGATATAGCCAGCCTGCCAATCCAGGGGCATTTCCCTGAATTCGGAAAAGGTAAGGAAATCGTCGAAAGTATAGGTCTTTACCGGACCGTGCTTTTCTTCGATCTCCTTGCGAGTGAGCTGCCTGTTGCCAAGCTTCTCGGAATTGTTTCCATTCTTGGCGTGGCTGCTCTTTGCCGTAATGCTTCTTGCCGCCACCTCGCTGTAGTATTCTTTTGCGATTTCGTTCATTGTCTTGCTCTCCTTTCAAAACTGAACGTGCGAAAAATATAAGAGGACCGACATCTTTTGATCCTCTCTATTAAGACCTACGAAATTTTTGCGAGACAAAGTTTCGAATATCAGCTATGAGATTCCATGTTGCCGCAAGAGGCCATAGACATAACAGAAACATGTACAAGATGCACATCAAAAACATTAGAAACTTGCTATCGTCCTCGATAATTTTCCACGAATCAGGCCATGTCTGTTTAGCCAAAGCCACGAAGCCAATTGCCCAGGATATCAGAATTACGCAGTATGAAATGCTCAAAAATATTCCTCCCAACTCTCTTTTTTAAGCGGTTTCATACGCAGCTGCCACATCAGACTCCGAAGCTGAAAGATCGGATAGTCCTTTTCTTTGGCATGCTGCTTGAAAAACTCATAAAACTTTGGAGCTGTGTAGATGTCATTCGCTACAGCCGGGTCAACGCCTGACCAGTAGCACATCTTCAGCTCTTCGTTGAATATCTTCTGCACGACTACAATTCCGCGCTCTCCTTCGCGAAACAGCGTCCCGCAGGTATAGACCGGATGCTCAAGCCCGATCAACTCACCATAAACCGGGATGGTTATGGCTGGCTTCTGATAGTGGTATTTCATTTTTGACAAAGCGGATTCGTACCAAGTTCGAAACTCAAGAGCTCATAACCGTATTTTTCACAGAACTGCCTGAATTCTTCTTCTGACTGCAGAGTCGTGTCTCTGATGATATGCTCAGGATCGACCTTAGCCAACACTTTACTCCAGTCTTTAGTTTTACTCATTGTCTTTTACTCTCCTTTCTAAAAATAAAAAGAAAAGGCCACTGATTACTCAGCGACCTCTTCGGTTTTCTCATATACACATACATTTGGTTTCTCGTCCTTGTAACAATAGCTTACAGGGTCACCTAAATATCCCACTGCGTACGGGCAAGGATTTGCCTCACCATATCCGCAATAAGGACACTCAACTACCTCATAACCTCTAAATGTTTTCATTTAAGTTTCCTCCTTATAATAGTGTTTGGTCTTTCTACTATATGGAGTGTAAAAGATGCGAGGAGAAAAAAAAGAGAAGGCATGTAGCCCTCTCAATAATAATGTCTATCTGGCAATACCTCCAGTGTTGCTTCAATTCTACCTTTCAGATACTTCAGATCATTCTTCATAAGCTCAAGGTCGATCTTTTCGATACCCCTCTCAGGGTGTTCGAGTCGATCTTCGAGCGAATTACACATCATCTGTAGCTTATCTGCCATGGATATTGCATAGTTCAAATTAAGTATTGCCGATAAGACACGATCATCGTTGATCGTATACATCTTCTCTTCTTTGAGACATTCGTTCAGTTCTTTCTTCATAAAGTTTCTAATGAATTTCATGATAAGACCTCCTTTTAATTTTATGTCTCATTATAGGAGATGTTTATTATGCGAGATGAAAAAATATAAGGAATGAGTGTTCCCCGCTTCTAACGGTTAAGTCTCCGGTTTCCCGGCGGTCTACAATTAATCCTATTTGTGTGGTTACGGTATCTCAACCGCCCCAGCATAACCCAGGAATTCCACTGTCCTCATTCCATTATAAGGGCTGAATATCTTGCGAAAAGAGAAGACCGCTGATTTCTCAACGATCTTCCTTGGTTCTCATACTCGGTCTAGGAGCTTTTCAAATTCATGACGCTCCATGTACACATCCGCATTCACATGCAGCATGACACCGCCTTCCTCATCGTATTCCATCGTGATCTTATCGTAGAAGCTAATGTCAGCTCCAACACCAAGATTGTTCCGGATTACGCGTTTGAGGATCTTGCTCAGTATCCCCTGCATAAAACGTGTTCCAATTGCCATAGTGTCCATAATATCCTCCTAAATTAGTAT
>Ga0326514_10001158_pt1 | contig 17224 bp, 13 predicted proteins | sample 3_2548_0518_D_FD_203653 | JGI IMG/M metagenome (GOLD analysis project Ga0326514, IMG submission 203653) | Bovine rumen microbial communities from UC Davis, California, United States - 3_2548_0518 | ecosystem: Host-associated > Mammals > Digestive system > Stomach > Rumen | place: USA... | reverse complement strand
ATCGTCGTCTTCCCGCATACCCAGATAGCTCAGTTTGCTTTTGCTTCCGACACTGTCGTGCAGGGTGATCCTGTAACTCTTTTTATCCATATATACAGATGTATTGCCCCGCATATGGAAGCTGCAGGCCGATTCCGAGTGTTCTCTCCTGTCGGGATCGATCACCGTGATCTTTCCGCCGTGCGTCTCTTTTTCCACGATCTCGCCGTCTTCAAAGGCGATCATGACAACAGGCAGTCCGGTAAATACCAGATTCCCTTCCATATAGTTTTCTTCGGTGATCAGCGCTATGCGGAATGTCATATTGTCCGCAATACTCTTCTTTTTGTCGGGAAGCACTTCCTGACTGCCGCTGTCCGCCTGCTCACCGCTGCAGGCAATGCAGAGATCGGCGCCGGCAGCTGCTGCAGAAAGGCCGCCCTCCCACTCCTCATTTCTTAAGGACTGCGGAATATATACAGTGTTCGTTTCCGCGTCATAGGGCACTCTCTCCCCTTCAAACCGCAGCGCGTCAGGGTCCAGAACTTCCTGCCTGTGACCGCTGATCCTGCTTTCATATATATCAGGGCTCACAAAATACGCTTTAAGCGATTTCTTCCCGATGGAAGGAACCGTTAAGGCGTATGTCACGGCAGCCCCCGCCGCCGTGACCAGCAAGATGATCGCAAGTAAAAAAAAGTTTCTTCGCATCACTTAAAAGTATACCGTTCCGAGGATCTCTCTCTCGCTGTCAGCGATGAGCGCGATCTCCTGACGGACTTTCATGAATTCAGATTTGCCGATCTCCTCCACAAGGATCACGCCGTCCGCGTTTCTAAGGTTCCGAAGAGAAGCTGCGTTTCCCATAAGATCAGGGAGGAAGACAAAGCGGATGGGATTTGCGGAAGCGCCTGCGGCCTTATTGAGGTCAGCAGTCAGAGTTTCCAGACGAGCCGCGCCTGCAAGTCCTGTGACGCCGACTTTCATGTCTTTCCTGTCGCCCACATAGTTTTCAAGTCTCGCGAGGATGTAATCGATCGTGTTACCGTCTTCCTGCTTTCCGCCCGCCGAGAAATCCGCGAGCTTTCTGAGTCCGTATTCTCCATCGATCTCTTCGGCGGCGAAGATCACGCCCTTCTGGATCATCAGGAACATGAGGGCAGCCATAGCCAGGATGCATCCGCCGATCAGGCCGATCACGCCCATCTTGATCCCGCTCTTAAGCATATACTTCTTGGAATACTGCTGTACCGAAGTGGGCTTTACAAGCTGCGTGCTCTGGTTCTGTGCCGTATAGGCCTGCGTCTGCAGCTTGGAAAGCGCTTCGTTCTGCTTGTCCTGATAGGTGATAACGTCAGAATCCATCGCATATTCTGTCGACCTGTTAAAGACTTCCATCTTGTAATCGCCGAAGGCCTTCGCGAGATCATTGTGCTTGCTTTCAATGACCTTGATAATGTCCTCTCTGAGTGCCTCTGAGCTCTCAAGGGTGTCGTTGTGCACAACAAGCCTCATCGCGGAGCCGACAGAAGGTGTCTTCGCCATGATCATCTCTCTAAGGTTGACCAGCGATACGCCGTATTTCTCCGCGAGCGGGCTCAGGCTGTCTCCAAACAGGATCTCGTTATAGATCGCCGTTTTGATCATTGTGAAGTCTTCCGCCTTCAGCTTTCCGTCTTTCACATTGGAGATCTTGATCTCACATATTGCCGAAGGCGCGTTTGTTGCGTTAAGCTGCATCTTGGGAGAGTTCTGAACATACTCGATCCTCTTGTCGATCCTGGTCTGCAGGTCCGCGACGGACTGCTTGTACTCCTGGATGGATTTCTTATACGCATCCCTCTTAGCCGCATACGTGTCGTAATCCTCGATCATCGCGTCCTTTTTGGAATGGATCGAAAGGATCTTGTAACCTCCGAACAGACAGCCGAGGATCACTCCGGCAAGCAGGATCAGTTTCCAGCCCTTGAGCGCGTTCCGAACCAGCAGAAACAGATTGACCTGTCGGGTATTCTCCTCTTCCCTGAAATCATAATATTCTTTCTTTGTCACAATTCCTTCCTTTCCCGCAAAGCAATGTGCGATAAACTGTACAAATCCATATTCTCAATCATCTGTCACAGGGATCAGCGCCGCGATCCCTTCGCTTTCTCTTGTATGGTCCTTCTGCATTTCTGCTGTTGTCAGGTCAAAATACTGACTGCCGCCCTCATTTCCGAGCGACGCGTCCCAGGTCAGGTCCGCCTCATGCCAGCGTCCGTCCCATTCCGCGATGTTCCAGGTGTGGGGATTTCCCTCGCTCACCCCGGGAACTACAAGACATGGAATTCCTTTTGCAGAGAGCAGATATCTGTATGCGAGCGCGAATCCGTCGCAGACTGCCCTCTTCTCCGCGATCGCCCCGTACGCCGTGTGCTGCAAACGCATAGCGTCGTCATACACTGCCTCCCCGGTGTATTCTGTCTCGCCGGCCAGCAGTTCATAGACTGCCCTTGCATATTCCTCATCGCTTTCCGCATCACCGGTCTTTTCAATGATCCGGGCGGCCGAGGCCTCAAACTCTTCACGCAGCCCGTCCAGTTCCTCTTCAGTCTCCGGGATCGGTATGACCGCTACTGCATCCGCAGTCTCTCCGTTCTCATCTGTTCCGGAAAGCCTGTAGCTGTAGGATTGCCCCAGCCAGAACATTTCCGGATGATCATATAGAAATCCCTGATACACCGTGTCGATATCTCCGACCGGAAGTCCGTCCCGGACATCGCTTTCATCTGTGACCGGGATCATCTGCTGTCCGAAAGGGTCCTCCGCCGATGTCCGAAACGCATCATAGACGCTTTTCTGTCTTATGTCAAACGAATTGTAGAACCATTCATCACTTTTGCCCGGCCTGTCACCTGCGGATCCCGCCTTTTCGGCGCTGCTGCCGCATCCGGCCAGTAAGAGCAGGCAAAGCAGAGGCAGCACTCGCAGGAACCGGCTTCTGAAGCCGCATCTGTCCGCTCTCATCAGGCGCTCTTTCCTCTCTTCAGGATCTTGCCCAGCACGATCTCCGAGATAAATGTATCGCGAAGCGCCAGGATCATCACACAGTATACGGTAAATCCTGCCGCGACCTCCACGACCAGCGCCGCAGCATTGGATGTGATAACGCGATCGATCAGTTTGATCACAGCCAGCATCACAATACCGGCGATCAGTTTCTTCCATCCTTCCCGGATAAATGTATCCATGGTCAGATATCCGCTGCAGTATCTGAAGTATAGCACTGTAATGACCGTCTCCGCGATCAGTGAAGCGACGATCGCGCCGTAGCCCCAGAATCTGGGGATCAGGATCAGGTTCAGTGTCAGGTTGACAAGCGCTCCTATAATAATAAACTTCGCGCTCAGCTTCCGGTTTCCGGAAGGCGTGAAGTACTGGGATCCAAGGCAGTTGCTCACACCGATCACAACCACGATGGGACTCATCAGCTGAAGCATCGTGATAACCCGGTCATAGCCTGCGCCCAGAAAGATCGGAACAAATCTTCCCGCAACGCCAATGAGGCCGAAGCAGATGCCGATACCCATGAACAGAATATAGTTGATGGAATCCCGGATCCTCGCCTTGATCTCGTCGTACTTCTCCTCCGCGAACAGGTAGGCGATCCTGGATCCCAATACCATATTGAGGGAAGAGAATGTCAGGGCTTTCATCATATTGATGATCTGCATGGTGTAGTGATAACAGCCGTTCTCTGCTTTATTCTTAGTGATCACGCCGATCAGTGTGCGGTCCAGTACAGTGTAGACGCTCGTCGCGATGGACGGTATGAAGTAGATCAGCGTCTCATGGAAATGCTTCTTAAAGCGAAGCGTCTTAAAATCGACCTTCGTGATAAAGCGCGGCACATAGAGCCACATGGAAAGGTTTCCGAGCATGGTGGAAGCTGTGATGATAATGATGTATAAAAGCAGGTCCTCCTGTTTTTTGACAAACATGAACATCAGGGCTACGCCGATCAGCTTGCAGGCCGCGTTCTTGGTCACCGTATACTTAAACTGTTCCATCCCGGCAAAAAACCAGGAGATATCAAACATGGTCGAAAACAGGCCCATAGTCAGGACCAGATAGATCACCTTGTACTGACTCGTAAAGGCGATAAAAACAAACCACACTGCAATACATGCCGCCGATGTCATAACGGTCATCAGCTCGATCTCCCAGAACAGGATGCTCCTCTGCACAGCGTCGTTGCGCACTCTGGCGATCTCTCTGGCGCCGTAAGACGCCGTGCCCAGCGCCGCGAACATGGCAAAATAGGTCTGGATGGAGTTGGTATAGTCGTAAATACCGCTCTGCTCAGGCCCCAGGACTCTTGCCACATAAGGCGCCGTGATGATCGGAAGAATGATCAGAAGCACCTGATAGATCGTGCTGATCGCAATATTCTTCTTTAAACTAGGCTCCGTACTCAATCTGTCTCCTCTTGTCAGTCCTACTCTTTATCTTCTTTTTCTTGTGCCATTTGATCAGATCGATCGCATACCAGATCGCGAACAGGCTGCCGTTCTCCATAGGGGAGAGCAGCAGGTTGTTGAATACCGAGTATACAGCTACACAGATCAGCCATATTGTCAGGAGCTTATCGTGCTCTATGACCGCCGCGTACAGCATCACACTGTACAGGACGAGGATCAGGATGAATACGATCAGACCGTAATTGATCAGATTCTTCATAAAACCGCTGTCTACATAGAAGTAGTCGCCCTGTGTAGTGTCCGTATTCTCCACGATCTGCGTTCCGAAGAGATGTATGCCGTACTTCTTCAGGGCCTGGTTGGGAAGACTGAACCTGAAGTGGATCATCTCATCGATCTGCTTCATGACCGCAACTTTCTTATTATAATTCTTTACGATGATATAATTGATCAGCGCCAGCGCCGGGAACAGGGAGACCGCCAGGGTCCTGTTGAGCGCCGTGTCGCCAAACCATCGGACGCGGAATTTGAACACCATGATATACAGGAACAGATACAGCGCGGCAACCACAAAAGGAAGCGATGTATCCGTGACTGCATAGATCCAGCGCAGCATGACCGCGAACAGCAGCAGAATGATCCACGGCACTTCCCTGCGCCTTGCGTAATTGCCGCCGGGTCCCGGAATATCATTGTCCGAATACACGTAAAGCGTGCAGAAAAGAATGTTATTGAAGTAAATTGCGGCAAAGGAGACGTAATTAAAGTTCAAAAACTCTCTCACTCTCTCCTTGTAGATCTCCCTCTCCAGGCTGAAGATCCCCAGCTTATCCACGAGGACCGGAACGGTCCAGCAGAAGATGCAGGCCCACAGAAGCACTTTGCAGATCCTCTTAAAGGGGATCCCGCGCGCCGCATAGAGCATCAGAAGGATCTGGATCAGCGGCATGCCCGTGTTGATGTTCCTCTGCACAACCACAAATACCGCCCCGCAGGCGACGAACACAGCCGCCGCTTTCTGCAGGACGTTCTTCTCTGAAATAACGATCTTTAAAAGAAAAACAAGCATGCAAAAATAGCGTACGGCTGTGAGAAGCTTTCCGCTATAAAAATCAGCATATATGGTCTTGCCTATATAGACCTGCGCGGTCCAAAGTATAAGCCCGGTATAAAAGAGGATTTCCTCAGCACTGATTCTGATCCCTCTTATATCGAGCTTGATCTTTGAAAGGCGATAATCATTTAATACCATGTATATCCGTCCTTATTGAATTGGCAAATATCAGAAGCTCTCGTTGTACTTGGTATGGAAGAACTTCGCTTTGAGGAAAGACATTCCCTTCTTGATCCAATTCACTTTTTCAATATAAACAAGAGGAAGGACTTTGATCGATGAGGTGCTGATCGCACCGGTGGCGATCTGTCTGTCAAGCCAGACGTTAAAGATAATCTCACTGATCCTTCCGTACAGGCGTCCTTCAAACGCATCCAGCAGACTGTCGTCGATCCTGTTCTCGAGTTCCTCCAGGATATCAAACAGCCATGTGCAGTAAATATTAAAATGCGCTTTGTCCATGATCATCATATTGAACATGTAACCATGGGTCTGATTTACAACCTTGTCGTAAGAGCTGAGGTACTCGGGATACTTCTCGGACAGGACCGTCCTCGTCGTATCCAGATGCTCCGCGTAATGTGTATGCGCATAGTGCGAATACAGCGTCTCGATCATGTAGCGTCTTTCCCTGGGTACAAACACCTCATACTTTCCGAGCATGGGTTCGAGTTCTTCACTTGTGAGAATGGAATCAAACAGGTCCTTACCCCTGTTCCTGCCGCCAAAATATCTCCTGTAATGAACAAGGCCGAGATAATCGCTGTCTAAATTCTTCCAAGCCCAATAAATCCCCGTGAGTTCGCAATAGCGAGGATTCTTAAGGGAAATGTTATCTCCCTCGTTATCCTTCTGGTACCCGAAATCAAGCGGATTCCCTTTCGCGTCCCGTTTACCTTCTGCACCTACGTGAAGCGGAAGATAAAGCGGATCCCTGGGCATTCTGTACTTTTTATGTGTAGCTACAACGATCGTAGCGGTGAAAGGTTTCTCTGACATTTCTGACTCCAAAGCGATTTATAGTTTACCAGTTCAATACTATCATATCGCAGTGCTCTTTTTCAATAACAGACTCAATAAAAGAAGCAGGCATCTCCAAAAGAAAAGAATCTGTAACCCTCGCGGATCGCTTCTTCATAGGCGCCAAGTACTTTTTCTCTTCCCGCGAACGCCGAGACCAGCATTACCAGCGTCGATTCGGGAAGATGGAAGTTGGTGATCAGCCCGTCCATGACCCTGAACCTGTATCCCGGGTAGATAAAGATCGACGTGTCATCGCATCCCGCATGCACGGTCCCGCTCTCATCCGCGGCGCTCTCCACGGTCCTGCAGGCAGTCGTGCCTACACAGATCACCCTGTGTCCTTCCGCATGTGTGCGGTTGATCAGCGCAGCGGCTTCTTCGGGGACATTATACCACTCCGTGTGCATGTGATGGCTGGTGACGTCATCGACCTTCACCGGCCTGAATGTTCCAAGGCCCACATGCAGTGTCACAAACGCCGTATTGACGCCCGCCTGCCGGAGCGCATCGAGCAGCTCATCCGTAAAATGAAGGCCTGCGGTAGGCGCCGCGGCGCTTCCCTCATATCTGGCATAAACTGTCTGGTACATATTCTTGTCCTTCAGTTTATGGGTGATATAAGGCGGAAGCGGCATTTCACCGAGTTTGTCCAGAACCTCTTCAAAGATCCCCTCGTATTCAAATTCAACGAGCCTGTTCCCCTCGTCCAGTATGTCCAGGATCGTCGCTTTGAGGATCCCTCCGCCAAAAGATACCCGCGCACCGGGCCGAAGTTTCTTGCCCGGCCGGACCAGCGTCTCCCACCGGTCAGCGCTCAGCCGCTTCAGAAGGAGGATCTCCACATTCGCGCCGGTCTCCTCTTTGGTCCCCAGAAGTCTTGCAGGGATCACCTTGGTGTCATTGAGCACCAGCGTATCGCCGGGCCGCAGATACTCTTTGATGTCCCTGAAAACCCTGTGTTCGATCTCTCCCGTCTGCCTGTTCATCACCAGAAGCCGGGAAGCCGCCCTGTCCTCCAGGGGGTCCTGCGCGATCAGCTCCTGCGGCAGGTCAAAATAATAATCCGATGTTTTAAGTCCTGTTGCCTGTTCCATATACCACTCTTATCTATGATCTGATCATATGCTTTTCAGCGATGCTTTTTTGAAGAAGGCTCTGTATGCGCATAAAGCCGAATAGAGGTCCGCTTTGCTGATCGCTTCCCAGGGAGAATGCATGCTCAGCACCGGCACGCCGCAGTCGATGACATTCATGCCGTACAGCGCCAGGATATACGCGATGGTCCCGCCGCCGCCGGCGTCGACCTTTCCAAGTTCCGATGTCTGAACGCAGACCTTCTCCTCTTCGAAGATCTGCCGAAGATGCGCGATGTATTCCGCATTCGCGTCATTGGATCCGGATTTGCCGCGGGCTCCCGTGAATTTGTTAAACGCGACACCCTTTCCGAGATAAGAGCTATTCTTCTTCTCGAAGACAGACGCGTAAGAAGGATCAAAGGCGATGCTTACGTCTGAAGAGAGCATGCAGCTGTTGGCAAGCGCTCTTCTGAGGGACAGCTCGCTGTACTGGCCGCACAGATCCATGAGTTCTGCAAGCGCGTTTTCAAAGAATCTGGACCGCATGCCGGTCGCGCCTACGCTTCCGATCTCTTCCTTATCAACAAGGAGCGTGCAGCTCGTTCTGTCAAGGTCATGGGACTCGATCTGCGCGCGGAAAGCGGGATATGCGCAGGCACGGTCATCCTGTCCGTATCCGAGGATCATGCTCCGGTCAAATCCGGCGTCCCTTGCCTTGCCGGCCGGAACCACCTCGAGCTCAGCGGACACAAAGTCTTCCTCGTCGATCCCGTAGTACTCTTCCAGGATCCTGAGAAGGGCTTTCTTCACCGCGTCTTTGCTGCTGTCTTCACTGCTGTCCTTAACACTCTCATCCAGATAAACGGGCTTGCTGCCGATGATCACATCCAGCGCTTCTCCCTCAATGACGGAAGCTGCCGGCTTCTTCATCTGCTCCTGGGACAGATGGATCAGAAGATCCGAGATAAAGAATACAGGATCGTCTTCATCCTCACCTACGCGCAGGATCACGGTCTCTCCGCTTTTCTTTACGATCACGCCGTGAATAGCCAGAGGGAGCGTCACATACTGATACTTCTTGATGCCCCCGTAATAATGAGTGTCCAGATATGCGATATCGCTGTCTTCATAGAGGGGATTCTGCTTGACGTCGAGCCTGGGGGAATCAATATGCGCGCCGACAATATTGAGGCCTTCCTCGATCGGCGCCCTGCCGATCTCAAACATGACCATGGATTTGTTCATCCACACACTGTAGACCCTGTCACCGGCCTTCAGTTTTCTGCCTTCCCGGCGCACCTCATTGAGTTCCATATATCCGTTGGCTTCCGCATCGTTCACAAAACGGTCCACGCATTCGCGCTCCGTCTTGCAGCTGCTCAAAAACTCCTTATAGTCTTCCGCGAGATCCATACATGACTTGTGCTGCCCACGATCGAATGTATTCCATGCATTTACTCTTACCATTTCCTGCTCCTTACTGAATTTATAACTGAAAACGGTCTGATAAGGCCGCATTTCTTTCTCATAAAAATGTGCATCTTCATACAGTTGTATAAGGATGCACCCGAAAAACCTTATTCCCCGGACCGCAGAGCAGCCCGTTTAAAGCGCAACAAAGCCTGAAACGCCGGTTCCGTATTTTGACTCCTAGCACGCATGCCAGGTGGGTGTCCGCAGCTCATACTTTTGCCTTCCACTGGCAGCGCGATTGCGCCGGAGGCGTGACAGCCGCATGAGCAATATGAGATTCCCGTTTAAAGTAATTGTAGGTTCAAAATAACGGAAATAGTGGCCTTTCAGGCATATTCATTATAACATACTGCGATCTTACATACAATCCGCATCAGACAGGCTCTGTCCGCTCGAACAGCCAGGCCTGCTCTTCTTCATCCATCAGAGGCATGAGCTCCGACCGCACTCTCATGTGATAGTCGTTGAGGCTCTGTCTTGTCTCAGGCGTCAGGTACTTCACGTCAATGAGGTCTCTGTCAAAGGGAACCAGCGTGAGCGGCTCAAACGCGAAGAAGTGTCCCCACTCGTTCTCTTCGTGATCCACGACTTCCAGGATCGTCTCAATGCGGATGCCGTACTTTCCTTCCAGATAGACGCCGGGCTCATCCGATACGATCATGCCGGGTTTAAACGGCGTGTCCTGTCTTCCCGGGAATACCTTCCAGCGGATAGACGGCGGAGACTCGTGGACGCCCAGATAGTAACCGATCCCGTGTCCCGTGCCGCATTTATAGTCCAGGCCTTCCCGCCACATAGGCTCTCTGGCCAGAATATCCAGATTTGCGCCTGTACATCCTTCCAGGAACACCGCGTCCATAAGCTGCAGATTGGACACAGCGGTCAAAGTATAGTGCTTTTTCATCTCATCCGTCACCGGGCCGAGTGCGATCGTCCTGGTCACGTCCGTCGTGCCGGTCAGATACTGTCCGCCCGAATCCACGAGGAGCATTCCCTCCGGTTTCAGTTCCGCGTCTGAGACGCCGGGCACAGCGCTGTAATGCATCATGGCCGCATTGGGACCATAGGCGGAGATCGTCTCGAAGGAGAGATCCATATAGTCGGAAAGCTCGGCGCGCAGATTATCGAGATGCGCTGCAGCGCCTGATTCGGTCAGAGGTCCTCTCTCTGAAACCGGTCTTTTGACCTCTTCGGTCAACCACTTGATGAAGCGGCAGAGCTGCACGCTGTCTCTCTTATAGCAGCCCCGGATGTTGGCCATCTCAACTGCGTTCTTGACACATTTGAAGGTCTGCAGGGGACTGCCTGCTTCCACAAGTTCCCAGCTGTTCCCTGACTTCGCCGCTCCCTGTGCCGCCGCCATGCGGACCCTGTAGCTGATGCTGTCCGGGTCATACAAAACGTCGGACTTATAGTCGTATATGCCGAGGAATTCTTCGAAGTCGTCATAGGGGAGGATCGAGATCCTGTGAAGCGCCGCGTACGCGCGCAGTTCGCCCGTCACTTCTCCGTCCTGGATAAACAGATATACGTTCCTGTCATCGACAAGAATGTGGCAGAGCGCGACAGGGTTGCAGGTCACGTCCGCGCCGCGGATGTTGAGAAGCCACATAATGCTGTCGAGCTTACTGTCAATATAGACAGACGCGCCGTTCTCATGCATCACGTCCCTGAGCCGGCCGAGCTTGGAATCTATATCCTCTCCGCTGTATCCGTCTTCCAGGATCATAACGGGGTGGCAGGGAAGCGCAGGTCTGTCGGTCCAGATCTTATCCGCGAGGTCTTTGTCGATCACAAGACCGGCATTTCTGCTCTTTGCAAGCTTCTCAAACGCCTTTCCCTCCTTGAAGGGAACGCATCTTCCGTCAAAGCCGAGCACGCCGCCCTCATCCAGGACGCCGCGCAGGTACTCGCTGATCGCAGGTACGCCGGGTTCCCCCATTTTCATCAGCTTCACGCCGGATCCTTCCAGCTCGCCTGCCGCCTGGATAAAATACCGCCCGTCGGTCCACAGACACGCCTCGTCCGCGGTCACGATCAGGGTTCCCGCAGATCCCGTAAATCCGCTGAAATACTCTCTCGCGTGAAAATACTCAGCCGCGTATTCGGAATTGTGAAAGTCTGCTGTAGGGATCATATACGCGGTGATGCCTTCTCCGGCCATCACCTCGCGAAGCTTTTCGATCCTTTCTCTGTTGATGTCGCTCATTCCTGCCTCCCGGGCGGCGCAGAAGCCGCCGATCATGGATGATCTGTTGATATAGTTCTGATAAATTGTATCCGTTCCCGTCAAAGTCCGAGAAAACGCTTCACTTCCCGCTTCATATCGTCCCTGTCGCAGACAATGTCGTGCAGCACAGGCGCATCCCGCAGATCGCTCACGGCCTTGGGAACGGGAACCTTCGCGACTTCGCTGAGCTTGTCGGCGAGTTCGAGATCCGGCAGGGAAGTATCCTGTCCGAGCGCTTTCATGACGGATCCCTCGAATTTGAAGGGGCTTGCCGTAGAGTCGATCACGGAAGGTGTGCTGTCGCCGGTCTCTCTGCGGTATCTTCTGTATACGCTGCTGGCGACCGCGGTGTGAGGATCGATCACATAGCCGTCGTTCTCAAAGACTTCGCGGATCTCCGCCGCAGTCTGCTCCTCATCGGCATAGCCGCTTACAAAGTCAGACAGCTGCGCTCTCATCTCTTCAGTGATCGTATACTTTCCGGTCTCCTTGAGTTCCTTCATAAACGCGGCACAGCGGTCCGCGCTGTCTCCGCTGATGTGGTAGATCAGTCTCTCGAGATTGCTGGAGATCAGAATGTCCATGGAGGGAGAGCTGGTCAGGATAAACTCGCGGTTTCTGTCATACTCGCCTGTCTCAAAGAAATCGAACAGGACCTTATTGGAGTTGGACGCACAGATCAGTTTGCCGATCGGAAGGCCCATTCTCTTTGCGTAGTAAGCGGCCAGAATATTGCCGAAATTGCCTGTAGGCACCACAAAATTGACCGGGTCCCCGGCCTTGATCGCACCGTCTGCAAGAAGTCTTGTATAGGCAAATACATAATAAACAATCTGAGGCGTCAGGCGTCCGATATTGATCGAGTTGGCAGAGGAAAACTGCATGCCGTGCTCCGCCATCTCCGAGACGAGCGCCTGATCGGTGAACAGGTTTTTGACACTGGTCTGTGCGTCGTCGAAGTTGCCGTTAATACCGATGACTCTTGTATTGGCTCCGACAGTCGTCACCATCTGTCTCTCCTGAATGGAGGATACGCCGTTCTTGGGATAAAAGACCATGATCTTTGTTCCCTTGACGCCCGCAAAGCCCGCGAGCGCAGCCTTGCCGGTGTCGCCGCTCGTCGCTGTCAGGATCACGATCTCCTTGCCGGATCCGTTCTTGGCTGCCGCCGTCGTCATCAGATAGGGCAAAATAGAGAGCGCCATATCTTTGAACGCGATCGTAGGGCCGTGGAACAGTTCCAGATACCAGGCATCTCCGGACTTTTTCAGAGGGACGATCTCATCCGTATCGAACTTGCTGTCATAGGCGCTTTCAATGCACGCCTTGAGTTCCTCATCTGTGTAGTCCGTAAGAAGAAGGCGCATGACTTCATAAGCCACGCCCTTGTAATCCATTGCCGCAAGCACTTCCAGTCCCGTATCCAGCGAAGGAACCGCTGTGGGAACATAGAGGCCTCCGTCTTCGGGGAATCCGCGAAGGATCGCCTGAGAGGCTGTAATGGGCTTACTTTCTGAACGGGTGCTTCTGTACATGATATCCATCAGATTGCTTCCTTTCATTAATAATCTACGGGTGATAGTGTATCACAAACGTTTGGTAATAGCAAAATGGAATCCGAAATGATAGTATAGAGATGTATTTTGAACAACTTTTTTCATCTCTTTTTGGATAAGAGGTCATCCATGCGTATCATCAGTAAACCGATCGATCTTTCCGTCGCGGAAGATCTTCTTATAAGTACGGCGCCGCTGTCCGATTTTCTCTTTCTCGATATCGAGACGACCGGACTGAGCGCCGATCATAATGCCGTCTATCTGATCGGGTGTGTCTATCACGAACCGGATGGATGGAACATGATCCAGTGGATGGATACCACCGGCAATGAAGAAAAAGAGGTTCTGTCTTCTTTCCTCTTATTCGCTTCCCGCTATCCGATCCTTGTCCACTATAACGGCGACCGGTTCGATCTTCCCTTTCTCAGGAGGAGATTGGAGATCCATACTCTCTCCCATTCCATTGATGCAATGAAGTCTCTGGACCTGTATAAGGTGATCACGCCCTTCCGGCGCCTTCTGGGACTCTCCGATTACAAGCAGCAGACGATGGAAGCACTTCTTGGAAGCGGCCGCGTTGAGAGCGAAAGCGGCGGTGACCTCGTTCGGGTCTACAGAAAATACATCGTTGATTCCGATCCGGAACTTCTCGCCAGGCTCCTTGCCCACAACGAGGCGGATGTTCTGGGGCTCCTCTCTCTTCTTCCGCTCCTCATTTACAGGGACCTCGAGAACGCGTCCTTCCATGTGCGCCGCGCGCAGGCCAATTATTACAACGATTATGACGGGGCAAGGAAAGAGGAACTGTTCTTATTCTTCCGTCTTCCCCGGGCCCTGCCCGCACCCGTGTACGCGTCAGCTGATCACTGCTATGTCAAGATCGAGGGGGATGAGGGGATCCTCAAGATCCCGCTGTACACAGAAGTCATGAAGTACTTCTACGCCAATTACAAAGACTACTATTTTCTTCCCGAGGAGGACATGGCTGTTCACAAATATCTGGCCTCTTATGTAGAAAAGAACCACAGAGTACAGGCCAAGCCCGAGACCTGCTATACAAGAAAAGCGGGCTCCTTCCTCCCCCAGTGGGATCTCTACCGCACGCCGTTCTTTAAGAGGGCGTATGCGGATAAGGAGCTCTTCTTCGAATTCTCGGATGACTGCAAGAAAGACCGGAGCTTTTTATCCGATTACGCGTCCTACGTCTTTGCCCATATCAAAGACAGTAAATGATCCGCTTACGGCAATGCCCGCCGGGTCCCGGCGAGCCGCATCGGAAAGCAAAAAAACAGAGTCAGGAATCTTGGTTCCTGACTCTGATTTTTGTTGTATCCCGAAAGCTGTGATCAAGCTTCCTCATCATCAGCGTGTGCTGCGATGTAAGCATCAACATCAACAGATGCTACGTCCGCATCTTCGCGAGCGCGCTCTGCTGCGCGTCTTGCTCTCTCTTCCTCGATCAGAAGCTGCTTGACGCTGAGGCTGATCTTGTTGCTGTCCTCGTTGAAATCAACGATCTTAGCAGTGACTTCCTGTCCAACCTTGAGGACGTCGGAAGGCTTCTCAATGTGCTCTCTGGCGATCTGGGAAACATGAAGCAGTGCATCGATACCGGGCTCAAGCTCTACGAATGCGCCGAAATCAGTCATTCTTGCAACGCTGCCGGTTACAACTGTGCCGACTGCATACTTCTCAGCTGCGCCTGCCCAAGGGTTCTCTTCAGGGAACTTCAGGGACAGAGCGATCTTTGTGCCCTGGATGTCCTTGATCAGAACACGAAGCTGCTGGCCTACCTTGAAGACCTTCTTCGGATTCTCTACACGGCCCCAGCTCATCTCAGAAATATGAAGCAGACCATCTGCTCCACCAAGATCTACAAATGCGCCGAAATCAGTGATATTCTTGACTGTTCCCTCAACCACGTCGCCGGGCTGAATTGTGGAGAACAGTTTCTCCTGCATCTCTTTACGCTTCGCCACCAGAAGAACCTTGCGGTTTCCGATGTATCTGCGTCTGTTCGGGTTGTACTCGGTGATCATGAACTCGATCTCCTGTCCGAGATACTTGTTCAGATCCTTCTCATAGGTATCAGATACCAGGCTGGCGGGGATGAATACTCTGACTTCATCAACCACTACACTGAGTCCGCCGGAAAGGACCTGTGTTACCTTTGCTGTGAGAACTTCCTTCGTGTTATAAGCTTCCTCGATGCGCTTGTTGCCGCGGTCAGCAGCCAGTCTCTTGTAAGAAAGAACGACCTGACCGTCGCCATCGTTAACCTTTACCACCTTGACTTCAAGCTTGTCGCCAATATGCAGAACCTCAGTAAGATCCACGGTGTTGTCATTCGTGTACTCGTTGCGAGTAAGAATTCCGTCGGACTTGTAGCCAATGTTCAAAATGGCTTCATTCGGCTTTACGTCGATGACTGAACCTTCAACTGCCTCCCCCGTATGAATTGTCTTAAAAGACTCGTTAAGCATTTGTTCAAAAGTCTGCTCTGACATGATTTTGAACCTCCTCTATGATATTCTTTGGGGTCGACGCCCCTGCGGTGATTCCTATGATCTGTTCGTTTCCGGCAGGAGAAAGATTAAGGTCACGCCACGTTTGTATGAAATGCGTGTTTGCACACTCCTTTCTGCAGATCTCGTAGAGCTTGGCAGAATTCGAACTGCTCCTGCCGCCGATGACGATCATGATGTCCGCCTCCGCCGCGATTGCCTTCGCTTCCGCCTGCCGCTCGTGCGTAGCATTGCAGATTGTATTCATACATCGTACATTGTATCCTTTTTTACATAAAATAGCAACGATTTCTTCAAATTTGTTTGCGTTGAAGGTCGTCTGCGAGACGATGCAGATCTTCCTCTTTGCGTTCATTTCGGGGTCGTTCTCCCCGTCGGCCTCCACAAACGCGGCGGCCTGTTCCTTGTTTTCGATCACCGTGACCGGCACATGGGACCATCCCATGATGCCTTTCACCTCGGGATGCACCGGATTTCCGATAATGATGATCTCATACCCCTCCGCGCTGCTCTCTTCGACGATCCTGTGGATCCTCTTGACAAACGGACAGGTGGCGTCGACGCATCTTGCGCCGGTCGCTCTTAACATCTCATCTTCTTCTCTGGAAATGCCATGGGATCTTGTGATGATCGTGCCGCCGGTGATGCCGGCGATCTGGTCCGCGGATCCGATCACTTTCACGCCCCGTCTCTCGAGATCTCCCACGACTTCCTCATTGTGGATAATGGGGCCGTAGGTATAGATGGGGCCGCCCTTCTCTACTTCTTCATATACAGTGTCAACCGCGCGCTTCACGCCAAAGCAGAAACCCGCGCTCTTTGCAGTTATGATCCTGGCCATATTCAGATCTTCTCCTCAATGATGCGCATGATCGCAGCGACGACTTCATCGATCGTCATGTCCGATGTATCCACCAGAACAGCGTCTTCCGCCTGCTTGAGAGGTGAGATCGGGCGGTTCATGTCGCGCTCATCTCTCTCTTTGATCTGCGCCCTGATCTCATCAAGGTCCGCTTTTTCACCCTTTTCGATCAGTTCCCTGTATCTTCTGTCCGCTCTGACGTCCACGCTGGCAGTCAGGAAGATCTTAACCTGCGCGTCGGGAAGAACGACCGTGCCTATGTCTCTTCCGTCCATAACTACGTTCTCTCTGCGGGCCAGATCCTTTTGCAGTTCGAGGAGTTTGGCGCGGACATCCGGATTCGCGCTGCTTCTCGACGCCATATCGCTGACTCTGGGCGTTCTCAGAAACTCGTTGACGTTCTCCCCGTCTAACAGAACAACCTGGATTCCATCCCTGTATTCGATCGTGATCTCCGGTTTGCCGCATGCAGCGCTGATCGCCGCAGCATCTTCCCGGTCAATCCCGCTGCGCAGCAAATACAGCGCCATCGCGCGGTACATCGCGCCTGTATCTACATAGATATAGTTCTTCTCCGCCGCCACTTTCTTCGCGATCGTGCTCTTGCCGGCGCCTGCGGGTCCGTCTATCGCAATATTGATCATGTTCTCCTCCGTTTTCTGAACCGGCGCCGGGTCAGTCCCGCGCCTTATAGTTTCTGTCCTTATTAATCGTTGATCCGGCGCCTTAGGATCTGCGGCCTTCAGCGCCTGTTCACCTATGCCATCCATTCTATCATGGAAAGCGGAAAAATGATCTCTCAGTTTTCATACTCCAGCGCGGCGCTCTCACCGGCCAGTCTCCCTGTCGACCAGGCGATCTGCAGGTTGAATCCGCCTGTGTGCGCATCCACGTCGAGGACCTCTCCGGCCGCGTACAGGCCATTG
>Ga0326514_10001156_pt1 | contig 17239 bp, 16 predicted proteins | sample 3_2548_0518_D_FD_203653 | JGI IMG/M metagenome (GOLD analysis project Ga0326514, IMG submission 203653) | Bovine rumen microbial communities from UC Davis, California, United States - 3_2548_0518 | ecosystem: Host-associated > Mammals > Digestive system > Stomach > Rumen | place: USA... | reverse complement strand
CACCAATTCCATTATGGAACGCATCCGCTGTCTCAAGCTCCAGGGCAAGACGTTCGAGAACGAAATCCCGTCGCGCCACGATGTCGAGAAGGTCGTGCTTTCCTACATCGAAGATGAGACCAAGTTTCGCGAGCTGTTCCGCCCGACCGCGATGGATCCTATCCATTCGTCCTCTGACGCTCTGTTCCTCGCCCAGCCTCTCAACTGCGCAGAATTGATTGACGAGTACTTCACCGGCGATTACAAGCGTGACGAAGAATACGACGATAGCATTCCGTATACGCTCGAACTGATGATTACAAACTTGATCAGCAACTCGCTTGAAATCGCTTCTTGCTTGTGCCACAACAAGTGGGACAAGGATGACAAGCCTAGCGACGTCGAATTCTTCATCGAGAAGATGCGCGAACGTGGTCGAATCGATTAGCCTATTTGTAAAACTTCGTTAACAAAGTGGCGAAATTTAAAAGATTTCGCCACTTTTGCATCGTGTCAGTGAGATCCAGGAGCAAGTTGATAAACTGAGTGGCAAATGAACTAATTTCAAAGTCATGAAGGCAGAAGATTTCGTACTCGGTAGTATCGTTGTCGGTGCATTTGCTGGATTGGTTTACTGGTGTTTTAAAAGTGTGAACAAGCCACCAGAAGAGCCAACTCCGGAGATGATACAGCAAGCGTTTGAAGAACACTTACGCAGAGTCGAATACGAACAGAACTGGCTCGCCGAGGACGGATACTGCTAATAAAACCCTGCTAAAATTTTACGAAATTTATCCCCTGCCGGACTCGAAAGTCCCTGCTAAATTTGTAGGCATGAATAACAGTGAACAGCAAGAATGGCTCACCGAGGTAACACTATGTCAATGCTAGGAAACAAAATCTACTGCCGTTGGCCCAATAACATCTACGACAAGAAGAAACAGAAAGAAATGGGATTCCACCGTTGCTCCAAGGAATGCTTCTTCCTCAAGAGCGACGCGCTCAAGGTTGCAGACCGCATCGGTTGCGGTATCTTCTACTGCAAGCTCGCGAAGGCTTGGCATCTCGGAAAGGGAACAGTTAACTACTAGGAATGAATATGAATTACAGTGAACAAGCTAGTGCAATGAACAAAATGTACCGCGAACGGTTGGAGTCCGTAGTGACGGATTCCGGCGCATCGCTCAACAGCCCACTCGCAGCCGAATGGATACTCGATTCCCTCGACCATGTACCATCCTCGGCGTCGACTAAGATGCTCCAGGAGAACTGGAAGCTCACGTACATGCTCCAGCGTCTCAGTACGTACACGTTCACGGATCGCAAGAGTGACTTGCCCCACATGCTCACCTTCGCAAACCGTGCGCACGTGCTTAACGTGTGTTACCATGCGCGTAAGTTTGCTGTAGAGGATTTTGAACGTGTCATGGCCAATACGGCCAAGGAGCAGTTGAAACAACGCGCTTAACAACAGTAAAGGTGCGTACAGCAACTAATTTGTTTCTGTTGTACTGCTAATACCGTGGGACTGGTTCGAATCCAGTAGGAGCTTGCTCCTTAGCGTAGTGGTAGCGCACGTAAGAAAACCAAACGCACCTTGTTTGAAATTACTGCACCGTCTCTTGGATTTTAGTTTTGCTCATGGATGACGGTGCAGCGATGAATCCGCACGAATAGCTGACTTACCAAACGAGTGCGGAGGATAAAGGCCAGGCCCGTTTAGCCTGGTCTTTTTCTGTGCTTCCTTTTGTACTCGCGCCAATACGTGCGCATCCGTTCCCTTTCTTCGGGCGTACGCTCGCTCTGGAGCGATTTGCCGTACGTGGGGATTCGTGGCGCAGTTTTTGGCTTTTCATCCAGTACGACGGCGTAGTTCTTCTGTTCGAACTCGACTTGGCTCTTTGGGGACACTCCAAGCTCGTAACAGTCTTCGAGGTACTCTTGGTACGATTCGTCACGTCTACGAGCTTCGATGGCTTTACTCGGCTTGTTTTCAATCTCCTGATGGGCGATGCGCTGGCGCAACTTGCTTGCCTTGATGGCATCATATTTTGTAATCATACGCGGTACGGATTCGGACGCCAGCGACTCTAGCCAACCGCCCTCATCGTGACCGAGGCTGATCGTCTCGCGTCTTAACTTGTCCTTGGCAGTGTTAAGCCGGTGGATATACATACCTACCGCGCTCTGGCAACAGGCACGCGTGTTGAGATACAGACTCAAATCGTATCTGTACTCCTTTGTCCGCACCTTGCTGAGCAAGTACTGATACGCCTTGATTTCGCAATCAGCAATAGCGTCATCCATTTCCTCTCGGCTTCGCGCAAATATTTTGTACTTGCTCATCCAAACATTTACAGATAGGCTAATCAAACGCCACACATTGTCCAAGAGATTTGGGCAGTTGATTAGTTTAGTTGTCTCGCGTGTCACCGTTACCGGGTCTGGAACCCACACGCCTCTTTTTATATTGTAGTATGCCATGCTTAACAAATTATGTCAAAAAGGGCACCCAGTTGCGACTGGATGCCCTTTGGTGAAAGTGATATGCTTAGCTTACTGTCACGGTTATCACGGAGCCTTCGTCGGAAATATCGCCGCTGTATTCGAAAATGGTGTTGAATCCGCCGTTTGGTGCGTCTCCGGATATGCCCGTACAGCACACATAGATGTCCACGTTGCCGCTGGAGTCTCGCAGATCATTCATCGTGAGATTGCCCCACGTGAACATAGAGGACAGCGTGCCGCTCCACGTCAACGGAAGATTTATGTAACTATTCCACTCAGAATATTCTTCCCATACGCCCTGCTGGACAGTACCCACAACATACTTTGTACTGTCGCTTGGATTTGCGAGCACAAGGTACGCAGTGTTCCCAACGGCATCCGGTGAACCATGATAGTTGCAGTGACCGGTGTTATCCCATACAAACGAAGCTGTCGCAGATAGGCTAACCCCAGCCGGAACAGTTATACGTTGGGACTTGTAGCAGTAATTGCCATCCCATGCGTCGTACAAGTTTGAGCCAACAGAGTTCACGGTGAATCCAGAAGACATAGTGCCGCCCCAGCTTGTAGGGATCTGCGCCAGTTCTGCTGCGCCGGTAACTGTGTCGGAACCGCAGTTGGTGAAGCAGCCATTGTATGTAGCCGGTGGAGTTGTCTGTGTAGACATCTGTGTGTATAGCGCAAGTGCACCTGTAGTGACATTCCTTGTATTTACGCACATCATGCTTACGTTAGTCGCGCTACTTGTGTCAAATAACGGTATACTTGTATATAGCATCTGTCTGGTTCCGTGTGCAAGAAAACGATCAAAATTGGTCACAGAACCAGTATTGCGAATAGAGAACAAGTTCTTTACTTTATATGCAGAGCCTAATAACTGCGATACATCAGTGACCCCTTCTAGGTTCATGTCTATGACATCATACTCGTGTAGAGTCATAGGATATACATAGCTGGAGCCGCTCCTATATGCATACGTATTAAACAATCCACCGGCGCCAGCATTCGACCAAGTCCTAGACCCCCAATTCGTATTGTTGTAATAGAAGTCATAGATGTCGTCATGAACATGAGTCCATGTTGCTCCGATTCCACCGAAGTCGGTTAGGGTAGTCGGGTCGAAGTGGTCATACTTGAAGTCGAAACGCATTGTCTTCGCAGGAAGGCCGGCTTCCCACACCTTCACGTTGCCCAGATAGACCGCCGAAGCGGCGGTGCTTCCGACATAGATTCCTGTCGGAGTCACACCGTTGATCTTGATATAAGCCATGTCTAAGCCCCCGTTACGATGTAGAGCACTCCGCTTACGGGTTCTGCCGGCATTGCTGCCACTACGCTAATAGACGTAAAGTTGACCCATTCGACACCAGTTGCGTCGGAATTTACGGCAAGCACCTTTCCTGAGTTCCCAGTAATCGAGGGAAGTTCATCTGCTGGTGCTTCCGGAGTTGCCCACGCGAACGACCCTTCGCCTTCGGAGTAGCTGGCGGTAAGCACCTTGCCGTTGTCGCCTTCTGCCACTGCTGGCACGTTGCCCGGATCGACGGAAATGGCCTTGTACACGGCATCCGAAGTGATAGCGTTGAAACTGCCCGACTTGGGGGCATCGTCAAGAACAAGCTTGTCGGTAAGCAACGGCTTGTAATTCTTGGTTTCAGAATTGATGATCTTTGTAACGGCCATCTAGCACTCCTATAAATCTTTTACACCCAGAAAGTAGGTTAGAACTTGGGTGGCTTAGTCCAGACCCAGAACACCACGACCGCTACGGCGAACAATATCGTTAATACGGTGATCATCCGTGCCAATCTCCTTCATCGAAAAACAACCAGCCGAAGAATACGAGCAATACAAGGAACACCAAGGTTCCTATCATATCTCGCTCCCTTTCAGTCCGTCAACGTAGAACGGCGACGGCAACTTGTAGCACTGGCACTGGCGAGGCATCGACATGTAGTCGACGCGCAAGTAGTCGGCCCCTGTCATGAAACAGCACGAACAAACTACGTGACCCTTGTCAGACTCCTTGGTCAGTATGCACGGAGTCGTGCCCGGCTTCCACGCTTCGGACAACTTAACGAGATCGTCGTGACTAACGACAACGTCAGAATCTATCAAGTACACGTACTTATACTTGCGATACAGATGACTGCGGTATAGTCCTTGCAGACGGTCTCTGTTGATATTGATGTTGATTTCCCTTGCCATGTCTACCGGGGCGCACTCCGAGAAGACCCGTGGAAATCCAAGGTCTACTGGAGGCACAACCGTGCCCGGTGCGATAGGTGTCAATATAACGGCGTCCATATCCTTACAGCGGTTCGATGTATTCCACAACACGGCCAATATCCGTATTGCTATTATCATCACGGTTTGCACATGGGTAGTCATACACACGGCACAAAGTAGTGTCGAACGAAATACCGCCGCTTACATGCACCTTGCGTGCGTATACGTCAAGCGCGTAGACAATGCGGTTGTAGTAGTCGTTTTCAAATATCAAGTTCATTACTTCGCCAGCTTCGTCCTCGTAAATGATATTTGCCGTCAGGCAGTTCGGCAGTTCGAGCCACAGATAGACCTTGGCATGTATAGTAGTCGTGGAGTTTGTCTGTAAATGTAGCGTGTACGATCCGCCGGAATTAGCCATGACATCGTAGACGACGCCATCTTCCATGTACAGATAGTTTGCTTGACCCACGTCCACGTTGTAGGTCGAATGCGTCATGTAGTCGAGTTGTGGATAGCCGCCAACCTGGTCGCGCCATTCAATCTTATACCCGTCATCGCTGACAACCGTTGGCACCTTGCCAAGGTCATTTTGGCCGTAATGCTTCGGCAGAAGATATCCTATGTTGTTCGAATTGGCGTCCTTGATAAGCGAACCGTGATCCACACCGGGGTCGTATATCGTCATACGGCTCAGGCTCGTGCTAGTTGTATACGGACTCGACGTAGTTTCGACATTGGTACCGACGGCGTTACCTTGTGCAAATTCGCCATTGGAGTCGATGTAGATGCCGTGTGTCGAGTCGCCAACGCCTTGCACTCCGGAATTGAGGAGAGTTGCGTAGGGGCCACTCACCAGCTTGCCCATCCCGCTGTTGTTTGCGCTTACGGAAACATAGCCGTCAGGGTCGTCCGCGTCCAGGACAAGGCTCGACAACTCGGTATTGGCAAGTGCGCCGTAGTCCTTCTTAGCGATCTCAATCTTGTGAAGGATCTGCGAAGGCCCACTCGTTGCCGTCCAGTCAGCTTGCGCAGCCGGCGGAATGGTAACGTCTATGCGGTCGTTGGTGATTGTTACGTTGTTGCCAGCCGTAAGAACGCCTTGCGCTCCGATGTTGTCGCGAGCGGTCTTCTGCTCGGCGGCAGTAACGTCCGGACGCTGGTCAATGTTGTACAGTACGCTGTTGATTGCTCCCGATGTCATTACCTGTTCTCCTTAAATTCCTTAATTTGTTCAAAAATGTTGTCCAGCTTGGTCAGCACCTGAGCCAGAGTCATGTTGAGCGTGTTGCTCTGCTTGTTCAGATCTTCGATGTGCTCGGCATGCAAAACGCTGGTGTCCTTCAACGCTGTCACCTCGAACTGCAACTTGAGTATATCGTCGTGCATCTTTGCCGAGTCCGCTTCGCGGGTCTGCTTGGTTATCTCGCGGTCACGGCGTATGGCCTCGTTCTGAGCCTTGACCTTCTCGGTCTCGGCCTTCGCCTTGATCCACGCAGTTGCAGCAGTTGCGAGGCCGGCGAGAGCCATCAAGCACGCGATTATTGCAGCTATGAGTTCTGGTGTCATAATAACTCCTTATGCCGTGAACCATTTGATGGTTATCGGTGTCTGGTAGTAGTTGTTACCTTGAATGCCGTAAGCGTCAGTCAGACCACCCCAGTTATCAATTGTTACGTTGGTAACAAGGAAGCAGTAGTAAACGTTCTTGCTGCTGTCGTACGTACCGAAGTGCTGGTCAGTCGGGCCGAAGTTGTCGTAGGACAATGTTCCCGGCATATCGCCAGCACTGGTTGATGCATTCAGATGGCCATTGTAACCCGTAGTGGTGAGCACCCAAGAAATCGTTCCGGATGAACCGGAATCGAACTGGACAAATGCTGGCATGTAGTAGCGTTCACCACTTGTGAGGCCGTTCTGTATGTTACCTGTGGTTGTCTTACGCATGTTGATGCCAGCATACGAAGACAAGCTTGATTCAGTGAAGATATACAGAACAGGATTGGTGCTCCAGTCTGGGCCGTTAGTGTCATTGTATCGCCACTTGTACTTCGGGTTGCTGGATTCCACGCGAGCAAACGAGGTAGACGTGCTCGGAGGAGCCAGCATTCCACCCCAAGATAGAGGGATCTGCTGGAGTTCTGCAAGACCAGTCTGTGTATTTGCACCGCAGTTTTTGAACGTATCAGAATGATTAGTGATGGTCGCAATGTCCTTAAGCTGGTTGTACAAACTAAGAGCACCTCCAGTCACTTCAGTGCAGCCAGCAAACATCTGTGCGACGTTGGCGATGTAGCTGCCAAACGGAATGGATGAGGGAATCTGCGTCAAGCTGGTACAGTTCATGAACGACCTGTCCATGGTCTCTACGTTGTCCATAATACCGAAGCTGACAATCTTACAAGTACAAGTACCAAGCTGATCAGACGTAAGTAGGCCGGTTACAACTCCTCCGCTAGTAGTAGCACACAATATTGCAAGGCCATACTGCGGGTCATCTGCGCTGATAACGCCCTTTTTAGATCCAACATCCAACCTCCATCTATTTGGGGAGTCGGACACCTTAGTCCATTGGAAATTGTTTCTATTACCATACGTACTGTTGAACAAGCCTTTGCGGTTTGGGTCAAAATCTGACTCAGAGAATTCGAACGTGACTTGCGGACGCCAGTACTTGGTGTATTGGACACGAGTATTCTTGTTATCGAAGCTGTCCGGAACAAACTGCGTAGGGTCATCCATCACAAGGCGAATGGGCATGTGTGCGTTGTTTGTGTAATAATACGAGTCAGTAAAAGGCCCGGACATTCCTGTTGGTGTTTCACTGATGTATTGGAAAAAACAGTAAGTTTGATTATTAGAGGCATTCTGTAAAAAGTACGACTTGGTGTTCGCGGAAGTAAGGCAATCGAGCCACCCATGCTCAGTAGAACTATCTAGAAGAAGCCCAAAGCCATACACTGTAAGATCAAAGCACTCGAATAAAACCTTATTGCTTAAGGCATACTGTAGCGCATTGGACAGTTCAGAGGACGTAGGGACGTGCCATCCAGGGAATAGCGTGGAGGCATTAGTTTGTAGATAATAACGGGCCAAGGCATTATAGAACAGCCCACGATTCCCATATGTAGCCTGGTCAAACTCCCAGTAAGCTGCACGAGCTATTGTATAGTTACCATAATAATTAGAAACTACTTCGATACCAGTCGACATGTCCAAGTTCTGTGCCATCCACACGGAACCATCCGGCATCTTCACGGTCGGGTAGGACTTGCCGCCGATGATGGCATGGCCTTTCTGTACTGGAAGGCCACCGACCCATTTACAAGACGCTATCTGCAGCTGATATGTTTCACTTCTGTCTGCTGGCATATAATCCCCTTAACTCAAGGAAACCCATGCAAGACCGCTTGCGGTCACTTGCAACACTTTGCCTACATCTGTCGTAGTATTGTACGTTGGGATCTCAGTTGCGATTGTGATTGCTGATGCACTTTCAGTGATAGTAACACCAGCGCCAGCAAGAATATCAAAAACGGCAGGCTTATTTTGTATGTAACTAGGCTCAGCCGTGTCACTTTCAGTCCAGTCGGATTGCACCTGTGCGCCACCGCTTTCCGTCTCCCAGGCATAACTGCCAACGCCTCCGGAATAGGTGGCCTTGAGCACCTTGGAGTCATCACTGGAAGTAACCGCCGGCACGCCGGAAGGCAGTTCCGACTTTGTTGCGTACGTGGACGAAATAGTGTTGCCAGCGGCATCCTTTTCGGCACGCTCCGCATATATCGGGTTGTTGTTGATGCTGTTTGCATATGTCGTAGGCATACACTACTCCTTATTAGAGATCGACTGTACCGATGGTTACGTCGGCTGGCTTATTCACCCATTCCACGCCAGTTGCGCCAGAGTTCACGGCAAGAATCTTACCGCTGTTTCCTGACACGCTCGGCAGTTCGTCCGGGTCACTCTCCCATGCGTAGCTTCCGCCAGTCTGCGCGTCGTACGAAGCCTTGAGAACTTTTCCGGCTTCCGTGGAAGTCACCTCAGGCACTTCGTCGATGTTGCCCACTTCGGTCTTGGTCGCGTATGTGGTGTCGATTGTATTACCATTAGCGTCCTGGTCTGCGCGTTGTGCGTAGATGTAGTTGCTGTTGATGGTTCGTGCGTAAGTCGTAGACATATTAGCTAGTCTCCTTTTGTATAAATTACACTATATCGCCCTACGTTGCCGTACCGCCCCAGCTCTGGGGAATCTGGGCAAGTTCGGCGGCACCTGTGACCGTGTTGTTACCGCAGTTCGAAAAGCAAATGTCATGGTAAGCTGGAGGAGTTGCTTGCGTACTCATTTGCGTGTACAAATCAAGTGCACCTGTTTGCACATTTACACAGCTGCCGAACATAGAGTGCACATTACTTACTCTGGTCGTGTTATACAGTGGCACAGCGGTTAGCGACGTACAGTCCTGGAACATAAGGCTCATGTCCGTTACGTTAGCTGTATTCAGAGCGGGGGCTACTGTAAGGTAACTACAGCCATAAAACATACCAGTTGTTGTGATATCGTACGCTGTACACGAAAGGTCATATACTGGTGCCGTCGTTATTGGACAATCCATGTACATGTAATCCCAGTTGTGCACCATGGTAGTGTCAGAGAATGTGGGTGTTGTGGTTAGCGATGTGCATCCCCTAAACAGGTTATCAAGTTCGTGACACATGCTTGATGTGTTAAAGTTTGTTGGAATTGTAGTAAGGCTTGTGCAGTCTCGGAACACATCATCAAACAGTACAGCTGTACTTACGTCGAAATTTGCAACCGTAGTTAAGGACGTACACCCACTACACATGGCTCCAAAATTCTGTATACCACTAGCATTGGCTCCCAGTATACTTACAAGGGCTGTTTGGTTACTAAATAAGTTGGCCCATCCGCCGTTATTCCATGTGTTCTCACATGTCACGTCCCATACGTTCGGGGACGAAGACACTTGAACGGCGGTACCGTACTGGAACGTAGGTGTCACACCTTCGACGAACTGTACACGAATAGTGTGCGGCGGAAGGTTCAGTGGGTTATAGTCCACATCGGTCTTTAACCAGTTGCTTCCTACTTTAAGCACGCTACCGTTGTATGTGATCATAACAAACTCCTACACAACAACCGTACCCACTACGGGGACTGTTGCTGAAACCGTTACATTGTTATTGCCTTCTACAAGCGTGATATTCGACCCAGCTACAAGAGACTTCTCTGTTGGTTTGTTCTTGATAAAGTCTACTGAGCTGGAATTGGTTTGAGCCCAGTCACTCTGCTCTTGAGTGAACGTACCACCGCTTGCCGCGATTGTAAGCGAACCGTTGCTGTTCGTGATGGTTACGTTTGAACCGGCCACGAAGTTGAGCGGGTCAGTATTGTCACCAAGGATCTGAGAGCCTTCCAACTGCACTGTACGATGAGTGTTCGTGTCGGTAGCAGATATGGTGTTCGTTACGTTGTTGATAGTAATGTTGTCACCAGCTGTAAGCGTGTCTTGCTTACCACTCAAGTCACTCTGCGTGGCAACATCGGATGCAGATATTCCGGAATCGGTCAAGTTGCCGTTGGAATCAAGTCCAGCCAAGTTTCCGTTGGTAGCACCATCAACCTTGTCGGCCTTGTCAGACAAGTCCGTAGTAGTCGCATACTGCGAGAGGTCGGGCTTGTTCTGAATATACGCATCGGAGCTGGAATTCGTCTCGTTCCAGTTAGCTTGTACGTTAGCCTCTGCACCGCTCTCAATTCCATCCAGCTTGCTCTTGTCAGCATTGGTGAAATTGTTGTCCGAGTGCACGTAGCTTGCATCTTGAACAAGGTTCTGGGGCTTGTTCTGAATATACGCATCAGAGCTGGAATTTGTCTCATTCCAGTTAGCTTGTACGTTAGCCTCTGCACCACTTTCAATTCCATCCAGCTTGCTCTTGTCAGCATTGGTGAAATTGTTGTCCGAGTGCACGTAGCTTGCATCTTGAACAAGGTTCTGGGGCTTGTTTTTAATGAAGTCTACTGCGCTAGAATTGCTCTGTGACCAGTCGCTCTGCACTTGAGGAGCACTGGTTGAACTAATGGTAACATTCGAACCGCTTTCGGTAATCGTGATGTTAGATCCGGCTACCAATGTTTTTTCAGTTGGCTTGTTCTTGATATAATCAACTGAGCTGGAGTCGCTCTGGGCCCAGTCGCTCTGGATTTGCGCGGCGGCACCAGATGCGCTCACCGTGTAAGTGACTGTACGAGTAGAGCTGTCAAGCGAGCTGGTGACTGACACATTCTGACCAGCTGCAACAACGGTCTTCTCGGTAGAAATTACGTTGTTTATAATATCGACATTAGGGCCCGTGGTAAGCGTATCTTGCTTTCCGCTCAAGTCGCTCTGTGTAGCTACATCGGATGCCGCAATTCCTGAGTCAGTCAAGTTTCCGGTAGCATCAAGCCCAGCAAGGTTACCAGCGGTAGCGTCTTCAACCTTGTCAGCCTTTCCGGACAAGTCCACAGAGATCGTGTTGGTGACATTGTTGATGGTCACGTTATCGCCAGCGACAAGCTTGTGCTGTATCACGCTCTGGTCGACGGAGATAGTGTCACCAGTGATGATGATACCTTCTCCAGCCTGGTAGTCACCACCGCCACCACCGTTAACTACGTAAGAGCTGGCAACGCTGTGGATAGTACACTGGTTACAAGTGAGAATGGTGCCGTTGGCAAGGTTCTCGACGTAAACCTTGAAGTATGTGTCCGATTCCGGATGGATGTCACAGCTGATGCAAGCGACTTGCTTGTGGTCATAGGACTCGCTGAAGGTGTATTCCGCATAGGGCGCATCGTTGGCGAACAGACGGAACTTGACTCCGTCAAATCGGTTCACGTTAGGGTCGGATGCCTCCATGTGGATGTAGACGGACACATTGTAGATTACTCCGCCAGTGAGCTTGATTCCGTTCGCGTCCACGTCCATGTTGCCGTCTACGCGGTGTGTAGGGGTAAGTACGCAAGTGTTATCAACTGTAAGGGTGGTCAGCGTGAAGGAGTCGGTACGGACGTACTGCAATTCCTGAGCGTTGGAGTTGGACAAGTCGAATACGCGGGTGCCATTGTCATCGTAAGGGGTAACTTCAATCGTTCCGTCGCTAGAAATGACGTTGTAGGTAGTGCCTAGAGCAGAACCGGCTCCGCCACCGCAAGGTGCCATCTTCCTGATAGTAAAGAGCAATTCACCATACTGGTCATTGACTTGCAGTCTGTAGACCTTCTTGGAATCTACGAACAAGCCAGTAGCGCGTCCATTGTTGTCGAGAACGACAGGCTGTGACAGCTGTGTGCCGTTTTCGTCATAAAGTGCAGCGAGGTCATCGGTTCCTTCCAGATACACGAAGAGACGGCCACTGACGTTCAGTGCGCCGTTCTTTAGCTGGAACTGCTGTGTAGGATCGAATAACCTCAGGTACGTAACAGCCATCTATAAACCTCTTTCCGTTCACACAGAAAGTAGGTTGACATTAACATGAGCACGTGCCGATAGGGTTGATACCGAAGAACTGCGCCGTCTCGTTGAAACCGCACAGACGTACGCTGAACATGTCGTTAGGAAGCGACTTGTCGAGAGCGCAGAGGCACACGTACGCGGATATCGGGAAGTCCACGCAGTTGCCGCCGTTCTGGTTGGTTGTAGACAGAGCCTTGTACTTGTACGGCACTACAACGGCCAATCCGGTTGTCATAGGCACGGTCGTGCCAGTAGGATCCGGAACAACGTCCTTGGAGCCGTTGTAGACTGCTGGCAAGGCGAACACGCTGTCAAACGGAGCCACGTTGGTCACATTGAGCTGTGCCATGGAACCTGTACCCCAAGGCGCGATGATGGCCACGTTGGTCGCGGCAAGTGTAGATTCCGGACAAACGTCTCCAACCTGTTTCGGACAGTTGCCGAAGTTGTTGGAATAGATGAACGCAGACCTATAGCTAGTAGATGCTAGAGACGTAGCGTCGCCAGTAGACGGATCGAACGTGGTCACGCCCTGGATAAACCTATGCTGCATATCTTCTGCCCAGTACGGCATGGTGACGCCAGCCATCGAAGTATTGAACGTGTTGTCACGCACCTCGAACAAGCTGATTTCGCATTCGTAACATCCAGCGTCGCTCTGGCCGTCCAAGCTAGTCGTGATGGCAAGCTGGCTCGCGCCGTAGAGAGTGTTGCCGACGAATCTAAGGGCAAGGTATCCGCCTCCCTCGGAACCGCCAGGAACGACAACCACTCTGGTATTGGTGAAACGTGTACCGGAGATGTTCATAAACGTATCATAAATCGTACCGCCGTTGACGTAGCAATCAGCAAGCGTGATACCTTGACCCTGCCATCTATCGCCAGCCTCTCGCGTGAAGCTTCCGTTGGTAAGGTCGATGTGGGTGTCGGTCATGTTAATCTGTGTATCGAACGTGCTAACGTCAACGGAAGTGGAGAACTGGCTCTCAGTAAGTGACAGCAAGCTCACACGGCTGTCCCTCAGCGCAATGTTGCAACGGTATCCGATAAGCTTTGCCGCCTTGGATTCCATGTACAGATTGTTGATGGTCACGTTGTACAAATTGATGTCATGCGTGATGTGCGCTTCGTTGACCACGCCGTTGGAAATGGAAGTGAACGGCATGGACGCTGAGACGGTGCTTATGGCTCTGCCCTGCAAGTCAAGCGAAGTCTGTCCGTATGCAGCCATCCAGAGCGCGTACACGTTGGCATCACTGAAGTTCGAAAGGTACACGACGTTTTCAGTGGGCGAAGCGTGCTGTCTGTGGTAGCGGAAGTCACCGATATCCCAGTTGCCATCCGCGAACCACCTGTCAGTAATGAACATCGATTCGAAGTACACTCGCCAATTTGTTGACAGCGACCTATCCTCGATACGGCAATTCACGAAGCGAAGCGTTCCGTTGCCTACCATCGTGACGGGGTTACCGCTGATGTGCGCGTTGGCAATACCAATCATCGTAGTGTGGTCGGTGTTAGCGAAGTGGTTGGCCGAGGACTGGTGCAGATGCTTCGCACCGCAAGCCCAGAAGCTTGCAACGCTGCGGAACCAGCCTGACTCCGCATAAGATTGCCGAGTGAATGCAAAGTCCGCCACGTAGTTGGAAACCGACGGAGCGATTTCAACGCTGGTGCAGTAGAACGTAGCCGACACGAAGCTTGCGCCTGGATCGAAAGACAGCGTCTTGGTAACAGAGAAGAATCCGGTAGAAGTGTAAGTACCCTTGAGGAATCGCGGAATAGGCGGCATGTACACGCCGTACGTACCGATAATCGGCTGGTACGTAAGGAATGCCGAGATGTTCGCCTCGTCGCCCGGAGTAATGCCGTAGTAAGTACAAGGCATCTCACGCAAGTCGGAAAGGAGAATCCAACGACCGTTCTGCGTGGTGTCAGACGCGATGATTGCACCACCGTCAGCCGGATCGGTGCAGTTAGCATCCCAGATGTACGTACGTGCGCCACAGTCCGTTTCCGTGTTGTAGCCAACAACTGTCACGGAACCGAGCGAAGGGTTCGCATTCGCAAGTCCGTCGATTCCGTGAATGATGGTGTCGTTCTTGACATCGGGCATGACGAAGCCGAACTGGAAATCCGAAATCTTCTCGTACACGCCGTCAACATACTTCTCGACCGAGATGTCGTAGATGGCCACTTCCATGAACAGCGTTTCAGGCATCTCACCAGCGTTGTCAAGTGTCAGCGGGTTCTCCGCCTCGACGAAGTCGTTGCCGTCCATCGTGTAAGTGGTTGCCAACGTGTCCGAACCGTGAAGGTACACCTTCAACCGTCCGGAAGCAAGAGGCACACCGGCGAGGTCGAAGTACTGAATCGGCGAAAGTGAAATCTTCATTATGCGTTCTCCTTAGAAGGCATCATGGCCTTGGCCATTTCTGCATCGGCCTTCACGCGAGCAGTGTCAAGCTGGATAGCGGACTTCTCCAAGTCCATCTCGGCCTTCTGTGCCTCAACTGCTGCCTTGTCGGCATCAAGGCCACCGTTCAGCCGTGCTTGCAGAATCATGTCCTCTTGTTTGTACTGGTGGTCAATCTTGGTCTTCATCAAGTCAACCGCGAGCTGCTTGTCGTTGTTGTCGGCGTAGTTCTTGTACTGCTTGATCTGTTCCTCAAGCTCCATAATCTGCTGGTTCTTCTGTCCGATGGCGTTCTTCATTTCCTCGATGGTAGCGAAGGCTTGCTGTTCAAGCGGTGACGGGCCCGGATTCATGTTGATTGCTCCGAACACGTTCTTCATCACGGCGTTGTCCGGATGAGTGAGGAAGATGCCGTTGACAAGGCTCATTCGTTTGTCTTCAGGGATGACTCCCATGAGCGTCATGAGTTCCTGTCTAGCGACTTGCAACTCGATACCGTTTTCTGGGCCTTGGATAACTTCCAGAACAACCTTGCCCATGCCGAGCAACTGAATGACGGTCTCGCCAACAGATTTGAATGAATCACGAAGGTTAGCGTAATAGTGACGGATGGAACACTGTGTCTGACGTTCACCACTGAGGACTTCCGTTGCAGTCTTCTGTGGCGTCTCGCCAGCCATGATGCCCTTGGGGTCAACGCCGGTGATTGTAGACAACAGTTCCAGATTGGAGCCGATGATGTTGGTCAGGTCATCGTACTGAATCTTGTTCTGCTGTAGCGTAGGAGCATTGTATTCAATCTTGTGGTCTGGTGACCAGCGGTTGTAAAGAAGAATCGGGTTGTTGTTCTTGTTAAAATTGCGGTAGCCTTCGACGTAGCCTTCGATTGCTTCCGGCTCGCTGACAAATATGTTCTTAGGGCACTGGCCCATGCGTTCGCAAAGTTGCGTGAATCCGTAATTTATCAGCTTCTGGATCGGGGTTCCTTTCCTAACGATACCTTGCCATACAACTTCATCATTAACCCATACGCGCTCGCCATATACTGGAAACACTGGGATTCTGTCAATATCAAGTTCGATAGGTTCGTCAATGAAGTCCTGGTTGAGCATGCGATACACTTCGCACTTGCCGCCATTCATTCGGTAGAACGTGACGATTGCCATAGTATCGATTGACTTGTTGTCGGTGGTGTTGACCACTGCGCGAACACCTTGGGCTGGAGCCCAGTCTTCGCCATACTTGGCCTTGACCCAGTCCTTTGACCTATACTCGACAATCGCGGCGGCCATAGCATCATGCCCGTCCATTTCGATGCTATCTGGATCGAAATAGACGTTTTCGACCTTTTCTATGTTGTACAGAGCAGGGACGTCAACGGACTCGCCTGTAGCCGGATCCATAACTTGTTCGCTACCGATGGCCATGTACGCAAGACCGAACGCTACGTTGTTATAGAGTGCGTCGTATGCCGCACGTGCGTTTGAGCCGGACTTGAGGAACGCCTCGCAAGCACCGTCTATCTCCTCGTCTGGCGAGTAGAACTTGTACGGATAGCTTGCGTACACGTTAACGGTTGAGTTCACGGAGTTGCCAAGGATGTTGACGGTACGACGGATTCGCGTCTTGTCAACGACACCCAGGTCGCTGTCATCCCACTGCTCGCCGGAAACGAACAATCTGTCTGCCTTGATGCGCTCAATCTGTATGCTGCGCTTGGTATTGGCACGGGCCTCGAATTTACGCCATGCGTCGATTGCTTGTTCAATACTTAGCATCTAAAAACCTCTTCGTTCACACAGAAAGTAGGTCGGACAAGTAAGGCCAGCCTTTCGGCTGGCCCTCTATTACTCTTCCTCTTCTTCATCTTCCTTCTTTTTCTTGAAGGCTGCGTCGATTATCTTCTTGGAACGCGGTGTCATCTCCTTGTACCACTGTTCGTCCTTGTAGGTACGCTCTGGCATGCCCAGAGTAGTACCCTTCAACTTGAACGTAGGTTCCACCCTACTACCGATACCAGCCAAGATGTTGCCAGCTATTCGGCCAGCTTTGGAATATCCGGTCTGTGTGGACTCGTCGGTATACTTTGCTGGGAACAGCCTACGGTAAGTGTCTCGCGTTTCCTTGTCAAGCACGTAGCGAGTAGGATCGGTTCGTAAACCGATGTTCTTGCCGAAACTGACTACGCCGTCATCAATCTGTCTGTATGCGTCAAGTGGCTTGTCGTACATGGACAGAATCTTCGCTGCGTCGTAAGTGTTGTCAGCGTTCGGCTCAATTCCGAAGAACTTCGCCTTCTCAGGGACAGAACTAACCGCAATGCCCTTCTCTACTTGCTGAAGCGGAACTACGTCCACGTAAGGAATCTTCACTTCCTTACCGGCAGCATTTATCAAGAACAACAGCTTTTTGGCAGATTCTTCGTCACCTCTAGTTACGGCACTCTCATAAAGCTGTTTCAACGCCGGTTGAATCTCAGGTGTATTGAACTTCTGAACGCCTTCGTTGAACATCTGGTTGAGTATTTGTTGCGTAGAACTCTTGGACGCAACTTCCTTGTTGTACGCATCGATTGCCTTCTCAAGAC
>Ga0326514_10001155_pt1 | contig 17261 bp, 26 predicted proteins | sample 3_2548_0518_D_FD_203653 | JGI IMG/M metagenome (GOLD analysis project Ga0326514, IMG submission 203653) | Bovine rumen microbial communities from UC Davis, California, United States - 3_2548_0518 | ecosystem: Host-associated > Mammals > Digestive system > Stomach > Rumen | place: USA... | reverse complement strand
CAATTCTAGAGCCTCTAGCTCCACCAATCAACGGAGTACGAATAGTTACACTCTGTCCAGAAACACCGCTCTGATTTGTGTACTTAATAATTCTACTAGTACATGCTCCAATAGGAATAGCATTAGACCCATTAAGTTCTGCTCTAAAAACATAGATATATATTTTAGGCATTACTCCGCTACTACCAACAGTCAAATCCGCAATTCCGTTATAAAGAACACCAAGGCAATCTCCTGTAATTTCGTCAACATTAAGATCTACAGACCTTATATCACAATATGCTAAAGTAATGCCCCATTTAGTGATATAAATATCGCCGCCTTTAACATAACCAGTCCACCCTTTAATTGCAAACGGGTATGTAGTTCTAATAGTTAAGTTACTAATTAAGGCATAGTTAGCATAAACTAACGGCTGATAAATGTCGCCTGCAATCATATTAGTGTAGCCTGCCGCATTAATTTCTCTAACATCAGCATTAAGGAAGCTAGCAGATGCAAAACTTCTGAAAGGATAATCAGCAGTTCCAAGTTCAATTTTAGCATTCATTTCCTCAGCAAGCGACACATCATTTTTAACAATAACATCAGTATTATGCGACCTATTTGGCTTATCAACGCTGTGCAAGCTAGAACCGCTACCATCAAGATACAACTGACCGATATAAAACCCTGCTCTTCTAAGTGTCATTTGTTCTCTAGTACTGGAATAAATGGATGTAGAAAAGTGAGTCTGATTAGAAATAACATAGCAATTTCCATCTTCATCAACATCCATATCTTCCAGTTCATGCAACGAAATATTATTTGTGTCAACATGCTGAATATGTTTGCCGCCTAAGCATTTACCAGTTTCAACATCAAACATAATTAAATCGTCACGATAAGTAATAGCATAAAAAACACCGTCTTTATACATAGAACCATTGTATGCCGCAGGGCAATCAGGTTCGAGCGCAATGCTTGTAATCTGTTCAGTTGTTAAATCATATTTATACAGGTATTTACTGCCAGTATCAACGCTATAAATAACTTTATTTTCTCTATCTAATGCAGGGCAAGAGCCGCCAAGATTAACATATCCAACGATAGTTAAATCAGAATATCTAATTTTTGCAACATTGCTACCAACATCACAATAAAGATATCCGTCATAGTAGCACATACCATTCCCATGATGAACATTAACACCTGCGCTTCTGATATAAGTACCGTTTTTGCTGAACTCAAAAATCTGTGAAATATCATTGCTATTGATTTTATTTGTTTCAGGTGCTAATCTAACAAAAGCAAAACCATTAGGTGTGCAAGCCATACCCTGAACATAATATGCGCCACTCCCGCTAGGCACGACATCAGGTCTTGCCCCCGCACTAGTAGGATAAGGATAAAAGCTAGTCATAAGCGGACGCACGTTAGCAGTCCCACCTGCACCCATTCTCTGTTCCAGTTTTCCAAGAACTTCGTCATTAATTAAACGTTCAAGCGTACCATCCTCAATCCATTCATTAAGTATTTGACTAACAACGGAATAAATATTTTCTTCGCTTGTGTTAATGTGTTTAATAACGTCATTCAGTTTATCAACAACTTTACACAGCAGTTCATAATAGCTAAGACTATCATCATACACAAGTGGAAGCACTTTCTGCACCCAGAAACGTAAATTTTTAATCACAACAAAACCTCCTTACCAAAGCTGAAAGAACAGCTCTTCTAGTTCTTCAATTACCATCATATCAATGTTCATCATCGTTTTCCTGAATTCCATCAAGCTTTTACTAGGATTAGCACCTCTATATCCGTACACATGCTCTATATAATCAACATCACCTTTACTAGTGCTATCCGTCTTTCCGCTTCCTTCCGTATCTGTAACTCTACCATAAGTAGTACTTCCAGTACTTCCAGTAGTATCGCCAAACGTATGTCTAGCATTAGTTAAATACCCATTGCGAATAATACTAGGGTCATCTTCTGCGCCAAGTATACCATTAACACCACCCTGTGGCGTATCAGAGTACAAATCCCAATCATTATGTTTGTCATTATCTGTTCTAGTATCACTACCACTATTTTTACTTTTACCCTTATTACTGCTTGTACTTTTTTCAACAACATCATTATCTCTATGTCCTTCAATATGAATATCAGTATCATACAAAGGATTGAACTCAATCAACTGGCTTTCATACAGCTGATTATAATACGGCATGATTTCATTCATTTTCGCTTCTAGTTTTAATTTCCATAGACCATAAGTTTCAAGTCCAATTTCTCTAGTATAGAAATGCCTTAAAATCTTAGTCTCCAACGTGTCTTTATAATTTACATCAAAAATCGGATACTTAAAACTAAACACCTTAGTCCTACTCTTTTTAATTACATCAGACACATCATTATATCCGACACTCTCACTCAGCCCTGCAAGGTGTTCACAAATGAATCTAACTTCTGTAGTGTATTTACTCATTTCTTCACCGCCATTTCATCAACAGGTGTTCTAGTTCTAAGGTCATAAACCATTGGCGTTAATTCACCGCGTTCAGTATCAATAACAAATTCATCATCCATTTCTCTAAAGTCTTCTCTGAACTGAACTTCGATATTCAACCCAAACATATCATTAATTTCCTCAGCGGCTTTCTGTCTGGCTTCAAGTCTACTCCATCTAGAGGCAATAGTACCACCCATACTTCTAGAGACTTCATCAGAAATCAATCTTTCCTTTTTCTGAAAGCTAACATTAGAAATCCCAAGAGCAGTAAGAGCTTCATTCCATAACTGTGTTTTCAAAGTATAAATCTGGTCTGCCACAAACGGCGCGTCAGTCTTTGCGACCTTAAGAACATTTCCCAAATCCAAAGACTTATCGGCCATAATAACAGGCGCATTCCCATCATACTCTTTATACAGATTTACGAGAGTTAGCCTCTGTTGTTCCGTTCCCTGAATAACAACAGGTGTTTTCTGTGCTCGAATATTAACATCAATAATTCTGTCATATTCCCACAGTCTCTTAGCATAATACTGCACAGTAGGCCATGTAGGTTCTCTAAGTCTATTATTCCAGATAATAACAGAGTCATTTTCATCTAACGATTTCTGATACCCATTAACCGCATAAGCTCTTCGTTTCATTGGCACTGCATACACATTCAAGGATCCATTGTTTAAACATTTAAGGGCAAGATACCCAAGATCTTCATCACTAAAGAACACAGCACTGCCAGTATTAAACAAAGAAAGTTCCAAAAATCTTTCATCACAAGTGTCTGGAAGATTTTTCCACTCAAATGTAGATATTGCAAGCTCCATCAGTCTGCTAAAATAAAAACGCCAAGACACGTTATTATTAAAAGCAGATTCACCAAAATTTGTTTTTCTTCTACCCATAAATCACCTCAGCCAACTTCTATAATAGGATTAGAAAAATCACCATAACTTCCTACTGTAGTTCTAAAATCCCACCAAGTTATACCATTGTTCATTATAGAATTTATTTTTTCTTTTGCCATAGCAGGACAATAACCACTAAATCTGCAATCACGAGTCTTAATATATGTCCATTTCTGTCTGGCATGAATATTTGGAATAGCAACAGTGTTCTGAGCATATCCATACTTAGACAAAAATCTGTCAAACTTTCTAGCGATTTCTACCCTAAGCCCCATTTGATTGAACATTACAGTAAAGAATTTATCACTTGCGCTAGGCAATTCTTTAGGTACCATGATAGGGGCAATATTAGTGCTACCGCCACCACATTTTACACCGCCAACAGTGTGAATAGTAGGTATCTTGTGAATAATGTCTGTAGCAAGAGCAGGGAAATCTGAAAGTCCAACTTTTAAACCCTGAAACCCATCATTAGCAAACGCATTAATTGCCGCCATTAACGCAGTTTTAGTTGCCGCGCCTAGGCTTTTTCCTGCGTTTTCAAACATACCGCATTCATATACTGGTATCATAGGAAAGCCCTCAACAGTTAGTGCATACTTATAAACGTTTGAATCATGATTATATTCCTCTGGCTGAATTATTAAGGCAGGTTCAGGATTACAGCACCCAGTGATTTTAAAATCATATCTGCCTCGTCCGACGATTGGATTATCACTTAAGAAAGATTCAAATTTATAATCCTGTGACGAAACAGGCGTTTCAATTTCAAGGTATGTATACGGTGCAGTTAATAGCTTTTTATTTATAGGCGTATAAATGTTTCCTTCAAATGTACCAAACCCATGATAAGTAGGTGGTGTTACATATCCTCCACTATATTGTGAATTTACATTAATCACCTTAGGGAATTCTGCAAGAACATTGCATGATACACCTGCTATAGTTATTTGTGTGCCATTAACAGAAAAGAAATCAGTGGGGACAGCATACATACCCATAATAACCCACATATCATTTGAAACAAACAACCCCTGAATAGCACCATCAATAAACTCAACCTTGTTCATGAATTCAATAATTTGTGCAGGTGTTGCAAAATATAAATATTTAAGTGTCGATGCATACCCACCAAATCTATTTTGCTCAAACAAAGCTCTCCAATTTTCGTCTAAAGTCATGCTTCTAACTTTATTTACAGTCCCAATGCTAATAATGTAACCAATACTACTAGAACCAATTTCAGCGTATGTTTTTGTAACAACATGGTCATTACATTCAAGCGGTTCAGGTTGCAAGTTTTGTCCAACTTCATCTGTTTCAGAGTGCTGTCTTTCAATGTAACAAGCTCTAAACCGTCCATCTAAGTACCATGACTGTAATTCATCAATTTGATATGTAATTTCTGACACATTTTCGTTAATATATTCAACATTAGTTATAAAAGCATAAAACCATTTAGAATCAAGACCCCTCGTATTTTTGAAACGCATATAATCGCAATCTCTAATGCTATCAGCAATAGCTTGCACTCTGCATTTATTTTCACTAACTCTAGTGTACATTTGATTAGTGAATTCTTTATGCACTATTTGAGAAAACATATCGTTCTGTTGCGTTTTATTTTCAAACCAGATTGTGTCCACATATTCTGGCGTCAAAGAAGTTCCATGAAACAACTGTATAATCCCATTCGGTGCAACGTAAGCCATACATTCATTTTCCTTTCTTAGATAAGTCCGCAAAAGAGTGATACAGAAACACGGACTTAGAAAGTTTACTTTTAATACATATCACTCAACCGCTCTTATCCTACGGTAGTCAGTACATCCCCTGCCTTAAGAGCATACCATTCATCAATTGAAATCAATTTACCAAAAGCTGGAACAATACTGCCTTCATAAGTGCACGCAATACCGAATTTTTCATCCGCATTCTTACTAGTTTTAATACCAATAATTCTACCGTATTCATCCACACCAACCATAGGTACATCAGCATTATTAGTACCAATGCTAACTTTATACTTGTTAGCATCAGGTTTATCACCATTGTACAATTTCAGTCCAACGGCAAAACCATATACACCGTCTTCAATTTCTATAGTAGAAACAGATGTAACTTTTAAAGTATATGCCATATTATTACCTCCTTATTTCGTTTAAGTACTAGGCGTTTAGCTTACGACTTCACCACCGCCTTCACCGCCGCCTACATCTTGAATTTCTGTAAATTCAAAATCTTCGCCAACATTGACTTTTACTAAAGTGGAAATGGCAATAGTTGCTTCAAATAGCACTCCAGCGTTATCTAACACTAATTTAACGTTAGAATTAAGGCCACCGGGAAAACTGCCTTTACCAATTATTCTACCATAAGGGTCAACTCCAATAATAACGCCATCAGGGGCTTCTGAGATTGAAAGAGATAGCCCATTATTTAATATTTGCTTTTGATCATCACAAATTGTAAAACCTATGTCAAACATATATTCAAGGGGATTAAATTCCTTGTCAAGCGTGCATGACCTAGACACAGATGTTATAAAAGCTGTAATACTCATATTCTATCTCCTTATTCCCCAGCAGGCGCAACCACCGCAACCGCATTCGCGAACGGACTCCAAGAAACAGTCTTCCAGTTATTATAGAAGTAGTTCCAATACAGCCCACTAGCGGCATACTTCTCCGTCATTCTGGCAAGGTTATCATAAACCTGAAACCATTCTTCGTCAACGATAATAGCTTTCACATCCTTCATAGCCGCAAGTTCAGCCTCAGTAACCTCAGAAACAGCATTGCCCTCTTCACGAATAGCCGCCCAACGGTCATTATCGAACGTAGTAAAATCGTCAATAAGCGTCAGCCTACCCATGAAGTTAGCCTTATCCATATTGAAAGCAGAAGCAAGTACTTCCACATCAAACTGCGCATTATAACGTGCGCCCATAAAGATACGCTGTCTTTCACGAGGGGTGTTATTAAGTACAGGATAGCTATTAAACTTATTGGTCAGGAAAAGCATCTCATTAGAGAGTGCGCGAAACTCCTTCGCAACTTCCTTATCCGTAGCACCACTAGCAAGACTTTTAGTAACGATATCACCGCCATTCATGCCCTTAATCAGCATATACTTAAACAGCAGGAATTCATCATATTCTGCCGCAGTATAAACCTGATCGACAATCTTTCCTACAAGGTCACGCACACCGCCTTCATTAGTGAACGCCATACGCAGGTCTTCATCCTGAATAGTAATAGGATACTGCACCTTCCAGTTCATAGCATGGAATGCGGACTTAACATCAGGAAGAGTGCGCTTGAATTCGTATTCATCAACCTTCTCATTATTGAAGAGACGAACCTTCGCAATTCCGACAAAGATTTCTTCAACCAGTTCACCAAATTCAAGATAGCCTTTCTTAAGGTCAGCATACGGATTATTGAACGTAGCGGACTTTGCACGATACAGCGCAATGCGGTTAACAAGTGCGTTGATGAATTCGTTAGCAAGTGCAGGTGTGCCATAAATGACTTCACCAACAACAGGAATTTCCTCTTTCCTATTAACAATAGGAACAGAATTCTGATAGTTATAAGAGCCATTAGCTCGAATAACGTTCATGATATCAGTGCTAGTAGCACTAAGTGAATTAGTAGCAATTCTTTTTGCCATTTGTCTTAAACCTCCTCAAACAATTCTTCAAATTTTGTTTTAACAATTGGCTTATCTTCCTCGAAGGGGTCATTTTCCTCTTCGGGCTTAACATCTGAAAAGAAACGGTCATGGTACTTTTTACGCCATTCAGCATCGTTTTCTTTGTACTTAGCTTCCCAGTCAACTTTAGGCGCTGAGTAGCTATCTGTGATATCTTCGATGAATGCTATAGCTTCATCAGAAGTGTTGTCTTCGCCAATGATAGCTTTGGCAGATGCAAGAAGTTCTTCTAGAGATTTTTTCATGATATATAATTATCCTTTCACTTTGTCGCAAGCTGATTAAAAGTCATAGTATTAACTGCCATTTTGCTTTCCTCCTATTATTGAACTGTTATATAGGGCAGTTTGTCCGACCCCGCAAGGCCGGTCTTGACGGCCGTGCTGACAAAATTGCAATAGACCTCGTAGCCCGTTTCTTCGTTGCCGGTGATACCGGTAAGCAGATATAATCTGCCGCTGGATTCGTCATAGGTAAATACCAGCTTGCCTTCAGCCATTTTTGCGGCACCTTCCGCGACGGTAAGATTTCCGAAATAATAGCCGTCACCCGAGTAAAACTCTGCGGCTGTCGGTTTCCAGTCAGCAGACTTTTCAGCTTCCACCGTTTCCAGCTTTACCGCATAATCTCCGGTATAAGATGTTCCGGACGCACTGTCGACGTATCCGAAAGTAGTAGCACCAGTCACGCTGTTTGACACAGCAAATGCCCCGGCGCGCCTATCGCCGAGTACTTTTACGACCGGAGCGGAACTGACGACCTGACCGATAAAAACTTTATCGCCGATAGTGAGCTTCAAAACCGTGCCTACGCTGATACCGTCAAAGATATTCTTGTCTGCAACTACCGCCTCACCTTCCTCGAACGAAACTATATTGCTGTAGATCGTCTCTCCGGAAACATATTCTTCCGTAACGGTCAGCACATCACCTTTATCGGCAGAGGTGTAGGGAGGCAAGCCTCCACCGCCTTCTGCGGCTTTCTTCTCTAATCTCTGCAACCTTGCATTAAACTGTCCATTCCATCCGCTCATAAACATCACCCCTTTCTAAGCATCTTTCCGCTAACAAATCCTTCTAAATCTTTCTCTTTAATGTGATACCAAACCCTATCTTCACTCTGAGCAACAATTCCGTCACATAAAAGCAGATAACCATTAGAGCGTGTACCAAGAGATTCAGAATTAACACTAGGGTATTTTCTAATATGCGTACTACCACCAGACACATTATAAATTCCTGCATATTCTGTTGAACTCATCCATTTAATATCACTCATTTCCTTCTCATCCTCTTCTACAACTACAACAATATGTCCTTTAGTTCTAGTAACCAGTATATCGCCTGTAAGCAGTTCATCTTCTTTATTACAATGCTCTGCATCTTTCAGAACATTAAACTTGCCACTAGCTAAAAATTTTTCTACAGCATCCCCAGTGTTGAAGTTTTCTACATACACGCCTGCATACAGCACGCAAACCCAAACCGCTTTAGCGCAATTCGTATCACACTTAACTTTAACCTTAGAAGCGTCATATCCATACTGCTTAGAAGCGTTGTACAATCCGTAACAATTATACCAAAAGCTATAGCCGATATTATCATTCTCACAGATTGCTTTCATATCCTTAGCAATCAGTTTTGCAACGCTTCTATCTTTTGCACGAATTACATACCATCCTTTACTATGAAGATACCACGGTTCTATGGCAACTTCTTTCCCGTTTTGGTCACCTGCTTTGCCGCCTTCAAGTGTCCCATATTCATTAATTCTTGCACTGCCTATAAGTACCATAGTTTACCTCTCAAATGTTAGTTCTATAACACCTGTTATAACGAATGCATTTTCCTCTAAGAGGACATAATCCTCTATTAGTAGGTTCTGGTGGTGTTGGCGGTTCACCGTCAATTGATACTACTATTGCAGTGTGCGCGGCAGTGCGCGTGACTAAAATATCTCCAACCTTCAAGTTATCAGGAATGTCACAATACATGCTCTGAGTTAGTACCATGAATTCGCCAGTATTGGAAAATACTGATACTTCATCGCCTGTATAAAAGTCAGGTATATTATAGCCTGCATATAATGCACAAACTCTAACACCCCTAGAGCAGTTGGTGTCGCATGGGACATTTACCATTGAACAATTAAACCCATACGGTTGTGCGGCTTCATATAGTGTATGCGAATTATTCCAAAAGCTATACCCTATGTTTGGATTATCGCAAAGATAAATCATATCTTGCGCCATCAGTTCACCCTTTGCGCTGTCAATAGGTCTTATAACATACCAACCTTTTGGATGCAAATACCAAGGTTCAATCATGCATTCCTGACCATTCTGATCACCCGGAATTCCGCCTTCACCTTCGCCATTTTCGTTAATTCTTGCACTGCCAATGTAGACTTCCATAACTACTCTCTGTCTAGCTTTTCACATAGCTTCTGAATTACTAAAGTATTGTTATTAAGTGCTAAGTTATTATTGTTAAGAGCTTGTGTTACTTCTTTCATTTCATTCCTATGTTCTTCTGACATTTTTAATCTCTCTTCTCTCTCTTTGTCAGTGGTATATTTCACCCACCAACCAAGACCACCACAGCACACAATAGGAAAGCCGACTGTGGTAATAAGATTGACGATAGCATCAGGGGTCATATTTGCCTATACCTCCTTTCCTATAAATTATTCTACCATAGGTATTGACAAATGTCAATAGGTATGGTAAAATAATTTTGGAGGAAAATGTATGTGCGCTCAATTTTATGATGGAACAAAACTTTTATCAATGAAAGACATTGATGGAAATACGCCTGAAATTTTTATTTGTACTACAAATAGGTCTGGTGGTAAAACTACATATTTCAATAGAATGGTAGTGAATAGATTTTTAAAATCTGGTAAAAAATTTGGTCTAATTTATAGATTCAATTATGAACTAGATGATTGCGCTGATAAATTTTTTAAAGATATTGAAAGATTATTTTTTAATGGAATGACAATGACTTCTAAGAGAAGAGCGTCAGGAATTTATCATGAATTATTTCTTGATGGAAAATCCTGTGGCTATGCTATTTCTTTAAATTCTGCTGATATGATTAAAAAATATAGTCACATGTTTTCAGATATTGAATCTATGATTTTTGATGAATTTCAGTCAGAAAATAATCATTACTGCTCAGATGAGATTAGAAAATTTATTTCTGTGCATACATCTATTGCTAGAGGTGGTGGAAAACAAATCAGGTATGTTCCTGTGTATATGCTAAGTAACTTTGTCTCTCTTATTAATCCATATTTTATTGAAATGGGAATTTCTGGAAGAGTACAGAGCAATACGAAATTCCTGAGAGGGAATGGATGGGTGCTTGAAAATGGTTTTGTAGAAGGTGCATCTAAAGCACAAAAAGAATCGTTATTCAATCAGGCATTCAGTGATAATAAGTATGTGGCATACGCCTCTGAGAATGTTTATCTTAATGATAGCAATAGCTTCATTGAAAAGATTCAGGGTGATGGTAAATATGTTGCCACTATTAAATATGAAGATGATTTCTATTCATTGAAAGAATACCCTGATATGGGTATTATATATGTTGATGATAGATATGACCCTTATTTTCCAAAGAAAATTGCACTAACAACAGATGACCATCAAATTAATTATGTGATGCTAAGGAATAATGATTTGTTTATTAACGCCATGAAAGATTTGTTTTCTAAAGGTTGTTTTAGATTTAAAAATCTAAAGTGTAAAAATGCTATACTTAAAGCATTTAGTTTCTAAGGTATCTGCGTTGATTTCTTAACTTGCGCTGAGTGGATTGCACAGGTGGAATATCCTGCCATAAGCGAATGGGCGTTGCATACCCCCTGTTAAGTCTTAACGTGTAAGATATAAAAGAGGGATATAGGTTTTCCTATATCCCTCTAATTTTATATCCAATTTTCATCATAACAATAGTTTGAAGGCTCTTTAATAGTACATAGCAGACATACATTGTCTTTTGATAGCCTATTTTTACACATTTGACACATGTATTGTTCAACACATTTTACTGCGTTTCTGTAATTGCACTTTTCAATTCTGCATTTAATACTGTCAAGTTCAAGCTTTCTTCCGTCATTAAAACCGTCTAAATATCCGTCACCATAAGACTTTCTAATCTCTTTATTATGTTCCTTATCTGTAGTATACATCATTTGCCTCTTTCTTGAAATGGTTTCAACTTCGCGCCGCAGTGTGGGCAGTACTCATAGTCAAACACCTTATCATACCCACCATATACACCTTCATTGTAGTGAATTTTTCTAATTGTTCTTCCGCATACAGAGCATACCTGCCTGCCAGAATCTAACGGGTCTGCCAACCACTCACCCTCATTAATTGTAACGCCATATTCAGATGAACACATCTCCCCTTTTATTTCGCACAACCCGCATGGCATTCTTTTAATACATTTCATATACATAGGTTTTGTAAAATCTGGTAAATCTTCATGAATTATTGTTTCCAACATTATTTACTCCCTTCTTCATCCGTTTCATTTAGCCATTCAAGTATACAGTTATAACATCTGTACAAACCATACTCGAAATTTGAAGTGCATCTTCCGTCGCAAAACTCTTGACTAAAGTTGTCAATGTATTCCGCTAGCTCTTCATTAGTTAAACTTCTTAGATAATCCCTTCTTGTCATTGTACTCTCTCCATTACCATTTCTTTGGTATAGCGTTGCATGTTTCGTGAACCGCAGTAGTCACAATACATTACCCTATATGGAACTTCGTTTCCGCATACACTGCACTTATAGTGTCTGTATGGATTTCCATATTTAGGTTTTTCGACAGCTATCCATTCGCCTGTTGGTCTTGATTTGCCCTCATTCTCAATAGGAAGAGACTCTAGGTCTTCAATAATTTCCTGAGGACTGTAATCATCGTGCCATTTCATCCTGATTTTGATTAACCTGATTGCTTGCTCTAGAGAAATTAGTTTCATATTATGCCTCCTTATTATGCTTAAAGTCTGGTGATAAATAACTTCTAATTGTGGTGCATATCGAATCAAGTAAATGTTCAACATCTTCCTTAGGTATTTTATTGTTGCCATATACAGCATATTTTATTTCAATAGGTTCTTTAAGTTTAAATAGATATCCATAATTGTCATACAAATCGAAAGATAAATGAAGTGTTAATTGTTTATACATCATCTAAACGTGTACTCCGTTTCTGTTAAAATTATTCCACCCTTTATGTTTTTAGGGAGTAATTTGCCTGGTACTTTTAGCCCTTGCTTAAAGTCTTCAATCGTTCTGCGCTTAGAAACAAATTCTTTCTCTGCTTCGGATAATGGTATTGAAGATTCAACTGGTGTTGTTCCGCTCATACTCATGTTGAAAAGGTACTTGCATCTAGGCGGCATTCCTGCACACTTAATGTCATAATAAGGCGTTTCAAGCTTCTCACCATCCTTTACAGTAATGTGTTCTATGTAGGTCTTTTGTCTTGCAAAGAACCCTATGTCCCAATTGCTTTCTATCTTCCAACAGCAGAACTCTCTATCATCAATCTTTATACCACGTATTTCTTCAGGTGATAAGTCACAGTGGATTGAATCAGTGTCGGCGTAGATGAAGCCTCTTTTATTAGGGCCATAGTAATTTGATTGGGCTGCTCTAATGGTAAAATTTCTGGCGTATGAAGTAATAGCGGAACCGATAGCAATATATCCTGGCTTTTTCTTGTGCTCTTCGATTGTTTTATATCCAAGAGAACCGTCCTCCTTTATGTATGCTAATTTGAATGATGAATTAGTTCCTGTTGCCATTTTTCCATAGAGATTGTTTAGAAATAGTTTTGCTAGCTCTCTCATTGCTCCTTTGCTGTTCATTTTTATTTGTTTATATTTGTTTATGTATTCGTCAAATATTCCAATGTCACATCCGAAATAGCAACCGTCTAGTATTTCAAAATCATAAACGTTATAGTGTTCTCTGAACAGCTTGTAGTCTGTCATTGTCATAGTTAATGTTACTCTGCCATCGTTTATGGTTCCATCAGGGTCTAAATATTTCTCATAATACTTTCCTTTTATTAACACATCCGAAGTCTCTAAGCATTCATTGCCTCTGTATTTGAATGTATTCTTTATTTGGATAAAAGGTAATTTATTTTTCTTTATCTTGAACCTTGTCTTTATCCTAACAAAATAGTATTTGTTCTGTGACAATACCTTCTCAGGAATTTCACCTTTAAAGAATGTTGGATTTCCTAACGGATAATAGTTACCGCTTTGACTGCTCATCATTGATGGATATAGAGAATTAACATCCGCTGTGCATCCGTTAGTTTTTATCTGTAATTCTTTTCCTTTAGCAACATAGCACCATCCACCTCGATATGATTTTCTTATGTATTCACCTGCGTTTGGTGAACCGTATTGCTCTTCGTCTATTTCTATCTCATATAAGTTGGGAAATAATCTTTCCCAATCATCACTCATTAATAGTGTGTTCTTAAACTCTTCTAGACAGCAACTTCCTATTGTTAATTTCTTGTGTCCTTCTCCGAACATAAATTCTAGCGCTTCTTTTAACACTAAAACATCGTTCTTTATGTATTCTCTTTCCTCAGGTGATATGTAGCAATTTGCATATCGCTCCCCTGTATATTCCATAGTTAATTTTTTGTGCTTCGTGTTAAAAGCTTTGCCTATTCTATCTAATGAAAAAGGTAATAACTTTAAACTGTCCCTCAGCACAATTGTATTATAACTTGTCTTAATAGTTAGTGTGTACCACTGCCCCATGTCAGAAATCATGTATTTGAATGACCTAGGAGGCATCTTATAATCTTTTTCAAATTCACCTTGCTTATCGTCACCTTCGTATGCCTGTATATAGTGCGCTTCGTTAAGCAAATATGATATCCAAAATGCGCCATCAAATCTTAGGTTATGATAGTAGGCTAGAACGTTTGATTTCAATGAGGAAAAGTATTTTAATTGGTCACCAATGTTTCCGAAGATTTGTACATCCTCTGTGTATAATTCTACACAAGCGGCAGACCAGACTTCGGTCGAAGTCTGACCTGCAAAAACGCTTGTTTCAAAGTCACATGCAAATGTTCTGAATTTGTTCATTTGAAATAATCCTCAAATTCTTCATTTTCTACATATTCTAAATATTCTGTTTCGTTTTGTTCCTCTGCGATTTCATTTAATGTATTATCATCAAAGTATTGTTCAAATAACATAATATTCACTTTAAATTGATAGTCATAAGAACGTTGAAATTGCGCTACAAAACCATCTGATGTCGCTTCTTGTATAGCGTTTGCAACTTCTGCACTTCCTAACTGTGCAACTTTGTTTCTTATGAATGTTGCAAGTTTCTCATAAGTTGTGTCTCTCAACATGTGCCAGTTCTGTCTGTTTAAGAAATTATCTATTATAGTTTGATTAATTGGTACATAATCTCTCTCTTTTTGTTTTTTTCTTTGTCTCCTTGTCTCTGCCGCTTTTCTGCTTGCTTCTCTGCGCTCTTCTTGTCTCCGCTCTTCACCTGAACGGCCTTCATAAGTGGAGTATTGGTAAAGGTCTTTGCCCTTTATAGACTTTAAGTATTCTAATTCTTTTCTTGTGTATCTTGTTTTCTCTGTCCCTGCCTTTGTTTTCCTGAAAGGCAAGTCAAATTCGTACCCTCTTTTGGCAATCCTGCGTGCGGCTTTTTCTATTCGTCTTATTTCTTTAAGTGCTTGCTGATAAATAGATGAACCACGCATAATGAAAATTTAAGAGGGAAGGTGTTTCACTTCCCTCTTGCTCCTTGTTTAGATTAACTTACAGGTAAGGAATTCTTTACCTGAGTAGTTCTTAGAAGGTTTGCGGTACACTTCTACTTCAAATTCTTCGCCTTCCATTTCCTCAGCGATGGAGTAAAAGTTAGCCATAAGGTTTTCTGAACCTGTCAGGTATGCTGTACCGTCTTTGTCTACAATGATGTACTGGCTATAGTCAGGATTGTTCTTTGACTTGTCATTGTGGACTGAAAGCTCCATCCAGATTGTGGGCGTGATAACTACACTGCCTTTTTCAGTGGCGGCATCAAGACGGATTGCGTCACTTGCATTCTTGTACATTACACGCTCTTTCTTAGTCAGTTCCTTGTTGCATTTTACGATTTCTGATGTGTACGCCATTATTCAATTTCCTCCTTTGCATTTGCATAGAAATCTTCGTCTTCCATTGTGTACTTAATTGTGACATGTTCGGCATCGGCTTTAATGTAATTAAGGCCTAACTTTTCGGCTTCTGCTCTTGCAATCTTTTCTACTGAACGGTCAGATTTCAAAGTCTTTCTGACAAATACAGGAATTCGCTTGAATTCTTCCGTTTCAATGTCAGCGCATAAGATTGTGATTGCTGTCCCTTTTTTGTGCTTTGTTACCATTTGTTTCTCCTTTATGGTTTTTATTTCCTGCTGTGCAGGATAATCGGAACGGCAGGAATCGAACCTGCGTCAACAGTGAATGCCCTTTCCTGTTTCATCCAGTTTTTAGGAGTGGTTAAGCTCTGCCTCTGAGCTACGTTCCGTTATATTTGCGGCAAGAGGACTTGAACCTCTATTTCACTTAAAGTTGTATATTTTAGCAAGGAAGACTTTATGAACAAGGGATGAACGTGAAAATTGTGTGCGAACTACCTGTTGTTCTATGCCGCAGTGTGTTATTTTTCGTCAACTAAAAATTCAACTAATAGTGTTACTAAGCATGTAAAAATTGCGTAAATTATTGCTTTATGATTTAAGACTGCTATTCCTACTGCAAAACCGCTTAAATACCAAAGTGTCTTTTTCATTTTTGTTTTCTCCTGTTTTTGAATATCTTGAAAAATTGTAAAAACGTGAAAAGGAATAAATTGTCTGTGATGAAGAATCCTTTTCTGTCTTCTGAATTAGGCATGAAGATGAACATCTGTTTTTCCCTCCAAAATTTCTTTTAATATTGATTTGCAATCTAAGTATGATATTAATTGTAAATCAGCACTAAAAAGAAATTTACCGCTGTAGTAAAAATGCACCCATGAGCGCCCTGTTCTTGTATAAGTCAATTTAGAATAACCTAAGGAACGAATTTCTGACGCTATTGTTTCTGCCATTTGAGTGTAATTCATCTTGTTGTTTTGTTATCGTATACAATTCGCAGAATTTTTTCATCTGCTATGTAGTATGATTCGTTATCTCCTTCCCCCACTGAAAATATTGTCAAGTTGTTTTCATCCATGTGGCGCATTTTGTCAAAGAAAATTGCGTAGTAGCCGCATTTGTTTCTGTTTGATTTGATTATTGCTTTATGCATGGTTTTTTCTCCTTTGCTTTTATGGATTTAGCAATGGGCTAGAATGCTCTAGCCCTATGCTAATTACATAACAGCTTGCTTGCGTTTGATATTTTCGTTTTCTACTTTTGAAAGTTGCTGTAGAATAAAATCGCAAGTTTCCATTGTGTAGAAATCGTTTTCTTGACGAGCAAGAAAATATAGGTTTATAATGTTGCGTTTTATTGACTCAAAATCTTGCTTGCTTATTTGCATTTGTTGCTCCTTTATTCTGCTAATAAATATACCTCGTCTTTTTTGGCTGTGCAGTGCAAAACGTACTTTACACCGCCTTTTTCAAATACCGCCTCAAACGTAAATTGAAACGTGTTAAAGCTTGTTATGCCACATGCTATAATTTCATCAGGTTTAAAACTATGCAACAAATCATAGCAATATATGATCCCAGTTTGTTTTAGATTAGACCATTTGCCATACACATCACACAAATTTACGCCTCGATAGATCGGAAACGGTAAAGTTTTTATTTCACCCGTCCTCTTGTTTGTCTGTAAAAGTTCTGTTAATGTTCTCATGTTCTTTTTCTTCCTTTCTTGCTTTTGCTTTCGTGATTAATTTTCACGGCGCGGCGACGAAATGTTTTCGCCGTCACACTCTGAAAATTAGTCTTCGGACTCTTCGGCGTCTGTGATCACATGGCCGTACTTGATAAAGTCACTTTCTGTCATTCCATAACGGGTTTCCTCTGTGCGGAAATCTTTGATTGTTTTAGGCGCAAAGTTTGGTGTAGAAAACTGTTGCAAA
>Ga0326514_10001153_pt1 | contig 17270 bp, 15 predicted proteins | sample 3_2548_0518_D_FD_203653 | JGI IMG/M metagenome (GOLD analysis project Ga0326514, IMG submission 203653) | Bovine rumen microbial communities from UC Davis, California, United States - 3_2548_0518 | ecosystem: Host-associated > Mammals > Digestive system > Stomach > Rumen | place: USA... | reverse complement strand
GGTCGATACCAGCCTTTTCACAAATCTCATTGGCCTCCTCGATAGAGTTGATGCCATTCTCCTTCAGAGCAGCAAGAACCTGGTTGATACGGCGCTCCTGACTCTCAAACTGTACTTTTCTAATCATAGTCGTATCCTCCTTTATTCTTTACGTGGGTCAATAGCTTTCACTGCACCCTGATCCTCGGTACGGCGACCGTAAGAACCAGTGAACTTCTTCAGAGCCTCATTGGCGTCCATACCGTTCTTGATGGCTTCCATCATCTTACCGAGGTGTACATACTCGTAACCGCAAACCTCATTGTTAGCGTCGAGGTACTGCTTGGTGATGTAACCCTCTGTCAGCTCGAGGTAACGTGTACCCTTAGCAACAGTACCGTAGAGTGTACCAGTCTGTGAACGAAGACCCTTACCCAGATCCTCAAGACCAGCACCAATAGCCAGACCGCCCTCAGAGAAAGCACTCTGTGTACGTCCGTAAACAATCTGTAGGAACAACTCACGCATAGCGGTGTTGATAGCATCGCAAACGAGGTCGGTATTCAGAGCCTCGAGAATGGTCTTTCCAGGCAGAATCTCAGAAGCCATAGCGGCTGAGTGAGTCATACCAGTACAACCGATGGTCTCAACAAGAGCCTCCTGGATGATACCGTCCTTCACGTTCAAGCTCAGCTTGCAGGCACCCTGCTGAGGTGCACACCAGCCGATACCGTGGGTGTAACCAGAAATTTCCTTGATTTCTTTTACTGCAACCCACTTGCCCTCCTCGGGGATTGGTGCAGGTCCATGGTAAGCGCCTTTAGTAACGCTACACATGTTTTCAACTTCTTTTGAATAAATCATTGATAATAAAACATTTATGTGTTAAACAATAAGAGTTTCAACTTCATTTGGTGTACAAATTTACTATAAATATTCGATTTTATAGGTTTCTTGCACTATCATTTATGAAATATTAACGGTACGCGCACGAGACACTCCTTTACTGTATTAATCTCGAGGAACTTCGTACCACCACCCTCGCCCACATTTCCACTAAGGTAAGCGATGCGGTCATTATCGTCTACATACCCTTTTTGGCGCAACATGCGAACAGCGGCATTAAACAACTCCTCGCGACTGATATGATCCTTCTGATATACAGGTATGACACCATACGAGAGATTAAGCAGGCGCTGCAACTTATCGTTATAACAGATAGCCAGCACAGGGTTTGGACCACGGAAGGCAGCCAGCATGCGAGCTGTAATTCCTGTAACATTATCTGTGATGATACCCTTTACGCCCAACTTTTCCGTAGCCTCGATGGCACTAAAGGCCATAAACTCACGGATATCACAATTTTCCGACAAAGGCACATCGATAACTCCTCGCAAACTAAGGTCTTGCTCGGCCTGCTCGGCAATTGAGGCCATCGTCTGCACAGCCTCAACGGGATACTTACCGCTAGCCGTCTCTCCCGAGAGCATCAGGGCATCGGTATGCGAATAGATAGCGTTGGCGATATCAGTTACCTCAGCACGCGTAGGACGTGGATTACTAATCATGGTATGCAGCATCTGGGTAGCTACAATCACTGGTTTCTTGGCCATGATACACTTACGGATAATCTGGCGTTGGATACCAGGAATGCGCTCGATGGGCACCTCGATACCCAAATCGCCACGCGCAATCATGATACCATAAGAAGCATCGATAATCTCATCGATATTGTCGACACCTTCCTGGTTTTCTATCTTTGAAATAATTTTAATATCCGAATTGTAGGCATCGAGAATGGCCTGCACAGCGCGAACATCGGCAGCAGAGCGCACAAACGAGTGGGCTATGAAATCGATATCCTGATCGATGGCCAGCATAATATTCTTGCGATCTTTGTCTGTAAGTGTAGGCAGGGCAATATGTACGCCAGGCACGTTTACACTCTTATGCGATCCCAGCACACCATCATTCTGCACTTGGGCAATCACGGCAGGACCGTTGATGCCGATAACGAGCATGTCGAGTGCACCATCATCGAAGAGGATGTGGCAGCCCTCATGCACATCAGCTGCAAAATTGGAATAAGAGAGATTGATGATATCGTGGGTGGTGTCCATCTCAGGACGGCCGAAGATTTTTACCACATCGCCGGTCTTATATGGAATAGGCTCAGAACATCCCGTGGTACGAACTTCCGGTCCCTTGGTATCGATAAGGATTCCGATATGGTGGCTTACTGCGCGTACATTATTTATAATCTGCTTGATACCATTTTCGTCGGCATGGGCAGTATTCATCCTGACAACATTCATGCCTGCCTCGAAAAGACTACGGATAAAATCGACATCGCATCGACGGTCGCTGATACTCGCTACAATTTTAGTCTGTTTCATACAATTTTTCCTTGTTTTGTGCTGCAAAGATACAAAAAAATGGCTAAAGAATGGCGAAAATCATCATTTTTTGAAAAAAATTCGAGAATTATTTCGGTAATCGACTGAAAATTAGTAACTTTGCAGTCCGAAATCGAAGAAATTCGAGTTTTACATTATTAATAATATATAGATATTAGAAATGACAAAGCAAGATATCATAGCAAAAATTGCTGAAGAAACAGGTATCAGAAAGAACGATGTAGCCATAACTGTAGAGGCTTTTATGGAAAGCATCCGTCAGAGTTTGGCTGAGGATAAAGAAAATGTGTACCTGCGCGGATTCGGCACATTCGTTGTTAAGCGTCGCGCCAAGAAGACGGCACGTAACATCTCGAAAAACGTAACCATCGTCATCGATGCGCACGATTTCCCAGCATTCAAGCCCTCAAAGAGCTTTATTGATAAGATGAAGTAATTAACATCATTCAAAAATATTAAAATTTTAGTATTATGCCAAACGGAAAGAAAAAGAAGGGCCACAAGATGGCTACTCACAAGCGTAAGAAGAGACTGCGCAAGAATCGTCACAAGAGCAAGTAAGCAATTACTATGCTCCTCTGTGACCCAGAGAAAGAAATGAAAGGAGTGTGCCGGCTAATCCCTCAGTGGATAGCAGCACACCCTTTTGGATTTTAACGACATCCCCTGTCGAGAAACTAAAGCAAGAAGATTATGACAAGTGAAGTAATCATTGATGTACAGCCGAAAGACATTGAGATTGCACTGCTCGAAGACAAGCAACTGGTGGAATACCAGAAAGAGCAGCGCACAGCAACCTATTCGGTAGGCAACATCTATGTGGCAAAGGTGAAAAAGCTGATGCCAGGATTGAACGCTTGTTTCGTTGACGTCGGCGCAGAACGCGTGGCATTCCTGCACTATCTCGACCTGGGTGCTCAATTTAACTCTTACGAAAAATATCTGAAACAGGTAACGAGCGACCGCAAGAAGCTCTACCCTATCCAGAAAGCCCACATCCAGCCTGAATTGCCCAAAGAAGGCAGCATCGCCAATACGCTGAAAGTAGGACAAGAAATACTGGTACAAATCGTAAAGGAACCCATCAACACCAAAGGACCTCGCCTGACATGCGACTTAAGTTTCGCAGGGCGCTACCTGGTGCTGATACCTTTTGAAAACAGTGTTTCTGTATCTACCAAGATTAAGCGTGGCGAGGAACGCAGCCGACTGAAACAACTGATTCAGAGTATCAAACCGCAAAACTTCGGTGTGATAGTGCGCACGGTAGCTGAAGGCAAGCGTGCAGCGGAACTCGACTCTGAGTTGAAGACACTCCTGAAGCGCTGGGAAGACACCATCACAAAAGTACAGAAAACCACCGAGCGCCCATTGTTGTGCTTCGAGGAGGAAAGCCGCGCCGTGGCACTTTTGCGTGATCTGTTCAACCCCACTTATGATGGCATTCACGTGAACAACAGCGACATCTTCGAGGAGATCAAAAACTATCTGACTTTGATCGCACCTGAGAAGAAAGATATCGTAAAGCTGTATAACGGCACGGTGCCCATCTTCGACAACTTCGATGTTACAAAGCAGCTGAAATCGGGCTTTGGAAAAACAGTAAACTACAAGCATGGTGCCTACCTGATTATTGAGCATACAGAGGCCATGCATGTGGTAGACGTAAACAGCGGAACACGCATCAAGAAAGAAAACGACCAGGAGACCAATGCCCTGGAGACTAACTTGGGAGCTGCCGACGAGCTGGCTCGCCAGTTAAGATTAAGAGACATGGGCGGCATTATCATCGTCGACTTTATCGACATGAAATTGCCAGAAGACCGCCAGCTGCTGTATGAACGCATGTGCAAGAACATGCAGAAAGACAGAGCAAAGCACAACATTCTTCCCCTCTCGAAATTCGGACTGATGCAGATTACAAGGCAGCGAGTAAGACCTGCCATGAGCGTGAATGTGGAGGAAACATGCCCCACCTGTTTCGGAAAAGGAACCATCAAATCGAGTATCCTCTTTACGGATACACTGGAGAGTAAAATTGACACACTCGTCAATCGCATTGGAATCAGCAAGTTCTACCTGCATGTACATCCTTACGTAGCAGCCTATATCAACAAGGGCGTATTCAGTTTGAAGCGACAATGGCAACTGAAATACGGACTGGGCATAAGGATTATACCATCGCAGAAGCTGGCATTCCTTCAATACGAATTCTACGATACTGACAAGCAGTTTATCGATATGAAGGAAGAAATCGAAACAAAGTAAAAGACTCTTAAAGAATTAAAGACTATGCTAACACTGAAGATCCTATTCTGGGCCATGTTGCTCATTGTATTCTACACCTATATCGGGTATGGAATATTATTATACATGATCATCCAGCTGAAACGGCTCTTCGCAGGAAAACCCTGCGAAGCCGTTTTGCCGGCTGACAGCGAACTGCCCACCATGACCTTGATGATTTGTGCCTACAACGAAGAAGACGTAGTGGCCGAAAAGATGGAAAACACGCTGGCACTGGATTATCCGCGCGACAAATTCCGCATTATGTGGGTAACCGACGGTAGTAACGATCGCACGAACGAACTGCTGAGAGCCTACCCGGAAGTAGACATCGTGTTTAGCCCAGAGCGTCGCGGCAAGACAGCAGCCCTAAAGCACGGACTGCGCGAGCTACAGACACGCTACGTAGCCTTTACCGATGCCAACACCATGATTAACAGAGGTGCACTGAAAGAGATTGCCCGACTGTTTAAAGACCCCACAATAGGTTGCGTATCAGGCGAAAAGCGTGTTGTTGCTAAGCGAGAAGGTGAAATGGCAGCAGAAGGCGAAGGACTGTATTGGAAATACGAGAGCACGCTGAAACGATGGGACAGTGAGCTGTATTCGGCGATGGGTGCTGCCGGTGAACTGTACGCCATCGACCCCAAGCTGGTGCGCGAGGTACCCGACGAAGCATTGCTCGACGACTTTATGATGTCGATGTATATCGTAGATGATGGCCATCGCATCGCCTACACCACAGAAGCCTACGCACAGGAATACGGCTCAGCCAATATCTTCGAAGAATCAAAGCGCAAGCGACGCATTGCCGCTGGCGGATTACAGAGCATCTGGTGGTTGAGGCGTATGCTGAACCCATTGAGACAGCCACTGGTAGCATTCCAGTACATCAGCCATCGCGTGTTAAGATGGAGCCTTACACCTGTTGCGATGGTGATCATGCTGGCAGTAAACATTGCACTGGTGACCATGAAGGCTGGCACCTTCTACACCGTAATGTTGATACTACAACTGCTGTTCTACCTGATGGCATACGCAGGATGGCTGATGGCTAAACATGGGCGCAAAAATAAGCTGCTATATACAGCTTACTACTTTGTATTTATGAACATCAACGTGTTCCGCGGAATGGTTTATTTAAGAAATCATGGCAAAAGTGGTGCGTGGGAAAAAGCAAAGCGAAGTTAAAAAAATCTTAAAATATTTTTTCAACTAAATATTTTTTCTTACCTTTGTACGCAATTAGCATTTATTTAGGTTGATGGAAAAGAGCGAAAAAGATTTATTGCTTCAGAAACTTACAGAAACCAATCGTCGCCTGACATTAGCGCAGGAGCAGTTGGCGATTGCGACTAATAAGCTGAAGGAATATGAAGAAAAGGCAATGAAGGCAGAAAAAGCGAGCAAGATGAAATCGCTGTTTCTGGCTAACATGAGCCATGAAATCCGTACACCTCTAAATGCGATTGAGGGTTTCTCGCGTGTGATTGTAGAAACCGATTCTCAGGAAGACCGTCTGAAGTTCTACGAGATCATCGAGAGCAACAATAACCGATTGATGAGTCTGGTAAACGAGATTCTCGACCTGTCGAGAGTGGAATCGGGCGAAATCGTGATGAAGAAAACCAAAACGGAGCTGAACTCTTTGTGCGAAAGCATTAAGAACATCTTCAAGTTCCGCTGTCCCGATACGGTAAAACTGATTTGGCGCGAGCCTACTATGCCTGTGGCATTCAATACTGATGCCAACAGACTGACACAGGTATTCTCGAACTTGATTAGCAACTCTCTGAAGCATACCACTAGTGGTAGCATTGAATACGGCTATCGATTGCTTGACGAGGGTACTCACATCGAATTCTTTGTAAAGGATACAGGTAGTGGTATTGCCAGCCAGGATTTAGGACATATTTTTGAGACCTATGTTTCGAGAGACGCAGAAACCAGCAAGAACGGCTACGGGCTGGGATTACCTCTGTGTAAGATCATCGTAGAGAAGCTGGGTGGAAAAATCAGCGTACAATCAGAATTGGGTAAGGGCTCAACTTTCTTCTTTGATTTTCCATTCGATGGCACCATTGGCGGTATGAACCAAGGCCGAAACACCACCACTACGAATGTACGCACCATACGTGTAAGCGGACGTGGCGACGAAAAGCATCGGAAAACGATTATGGTGGCAGAGGATGAGGACAGCAACTACGAGTTGGTAAAGATTGTACTGCAAAAGCGCTATCGCCTGTTGCGCGCCCACAATGGTATCGAGGCTGTAACCATCAACGAAGAGGAGCACCCCGACTTGATACTGATGGATATCCGTATGCCTGAGATGAATGGTCTCGACGCCACACGAATCATAAAGGAAGTTGATTCCAATATCCCCATCATCGCCCTCAGCGCCTATGCTTTTGAGGAGAATATCCGTGAGGCTAAGGCTGCTGGATGCGACCTGTTTATGGCAAAACCTTTCAAAGTGGAGAACCTCATTGATACCGTTAAAAAATATCTCGACGAATAAGTTTGTTCGTCAAAATAGATTCTTATAAATTATGGGAAAACTAGCTGTACAGAAGTATTTTTCGTTTACTATTCTGGTAATTACCGTATTGCTGATGGTATTCACACTTACGGGCCTTTTTGGTGGTGATGTAACCCCTGCTGGTAACACAGCGAGAGCTATGCTGGTATATGCCCTGCCCTTACTGATTATTGGCAACATCGTGTTTATGATCTACTGGATAGTGATGCGCAGATGGCACTGGATGCTATTCCCACTGTTAACTCTATTGTGTTGTATCCCATACGTAGGCACGCTCTATCAGATAGGATCGGTAGATGAGGAAGGCGGCAAAGAGAAAGGTATCAAAATAGCCAGCTACAACGTAGCCATGTTCAACAGAGAAACATCTGGCTTCATCTCTCAGGACATCCTCTCTGAGATGAAGAAGCAAAATGTAGATATCGTATGTTTCCAGGAGTACAACAACCAAAGCGGCGACAAGAAGAATTCGGATTACTACAAGGAATACTTCCCTTATATGGCAGTGGGTGAAAGCGATATGGTGATTTACAGCCGCTACCCCATCAAGAATTTCAAGAACATCAACTTTGAGATGACCAATAACAGCGCCATGTGGGCTGAGATTGAAATAAACGACAAGATCTATCGCGTGTATAATGCCCACCTGGAGACGACAGGTATCAACAGAACACTACACAAAGCGGCCAAGATGACAGTTCAAGGTTTTACAGTAGACAATAACCGACTGCTGAATGCCATCTATGGCAATTATACTGTAGGTATGATAGCACGCGCAGGACAGGCCAATATGCTGGCGATGGATATGCGCGAGTGCGAGGTGCCCATTATCGTATGCGGTGACTTTAACGATGTGCCCTACTCATACGTGTATAACACGATGCTGGGCGATAAGATTGACGGATTTAAAGAGTGTGGCGCTGGATTTATGTACACCTTCAGAGGTTCGAAGAAAGTACGTATCGACTACATCTTCCACGACGAGGCGCTCGAAGGTATCACATACTACAAGAGGGAGTACAGTTACTCAGACCACTACCCGGTGTTTATGAAACTAAAGGTAAAGAAATAAAGAAACAGGCTCGCTACATGATGGCGAGCCTGTAATATTTTTCAGACGATCTTAAATCTGACCCTAAAGGAATGTTCGTGTTCATCCCAATTGGTGCCAAGCATCTCAAATCGGCCTATCTGACCAGTAGAACGAACATGCTTGCCGATACAAGGACACACATCGTAATCGCCAATACGTACCAAGCGGATAGTTTCTGAAGCATCATCTGGTAAACGATCGAGGGTAACACCCTCTGGCAACTCGTCACGCGTAACATATTCGAAGGTAACGGGCAAGTCCTGCTGAATCAGGTCGTTCATTGTGCGCTCAATCTCCTTTTCCTCCTGGCGCGTGGGCTTCTGATCGAGGTGGAAACTCATCTTGCTCTTCTTGCGCTCAACATGCGCATTATAAGAGCGCCCACAGCCAAAGATGCGAATCATGGTTTGATTAAGCAAATGCTCGGCTGTATGCGACGGGGGATACTCGTCTTTGTTGTGATCGTTCAGGATAAAATCGTCTGCCATCAGTTTAACATTTGAATTTTAATACTACTGCGCCATTGGGTTCTAGTTCTACAGGTATAGAATCATTGCGCCTCAAGTGGACTTTTTGCTTATGACCTGAAAGCAAGTCGAGAGCTACAGAGTTCTTCTCCTTCATTTTCAGGAAATCGAAGGCATGAGCAGGTATCGTAACATGCATTGTAACAGGTATATCGTCGAAATTAGCCACTACAAGCAGCACCTCGTTATCTGCAGCCTTGCGAAGGAAAGCATACTGGCGATGATAGTCTCCATTTACATACATAAGGTCGAACGATACGCCTTCCAACACAGCAACCTCTGTGCTAGCCACCTTCAACACCTTACTATAGATATGCTTAAGCGCCACCTCACTTTCGTTGAGCCTTTTCGAAGCAGCACGCATCAGGGTGTCAACACTCCAGTAATCGAAGATGGTGGTACGTCCATCGTTGCCGCTGAATCCTTCCTTATCCATACCTCGCTCGCCATACTCCTGACCAGCATAAAACATAAATGGATTTTGCTGAAGCAGAGCAGACACCACCAATCCAGGTATAGCCTTAAACGCATTACCTGCAAAGAAACTGCTGGCGATACGCTGCTCGTCATGGTTCTCAAGGAAATAGAGCATGTGATCACGAATATCATCGGTCTGCTGCCAGGCACTCGTAATAGCATGGGTAGACTGATTGCCACGAATCACCTCGCGAAGGGTGTCATACATACCAACCTTATCATAAAGATAATCGAAACCGGCACTCAGATAGTTACGATATTCGGCAGGATTATACACCTCTCCGATAAAGATCATGTCAGGACAGATAAACTTCACCTTGTCAATAGCCCAACGCCAGAATTCAACAGGCACCATCTCAGCCATATCGCAACGGAAACCATCCACGCCCTTCTTTGCCCAGAAAAGCAGAATATCAGTCATCTTGCTCCATGTATTGGGAATGGGGTCGAAATGCCCTACCCTACCTGCATAGTAGTCAACTCCATAGTTCAGCTTCACCGTCTCGTACCAATCGTTCATGCCTGGGGCATTATGGAAACAATCGTTACCAGTGGCCTTGGCTGGTTCCTCGATATAAGGCTCAGTCTCACCATGATAAAGGTCGAAATAAGGTGTAAAGCGCTGACCAGGACAATAGTAGAAATTATTCTGTGGATCGAAACCGAGATCTGTACGATCCTCCTCACCCAAATCCTTCACACCTTCGGGCTTACAGATAGAATGATACTGACGTGCCACATGATTGGGCACAAAGTCGATAATCACCTTCATCCCCTCTTTATGGGTACGCTCTACAAGCTGTTCAAACTCCTGCATACGGAGGTTGACATCCTTTGCCAAGTCAGGGTCTACATCATAATAATCGGTGATGGCGTAAGGAGAGCCTGCCTTACCCTTTACGATGGCAGGATGATTCTTGGGGATGCCATAAGCAGAATAATCAGTCTGGGTAGCATGACGAATGATACCTGTATACCAAATATGGCTCACGCCCATTTCCCTGATTTTCTTCAGGGCAGTGGGCGTGAAATCATTCATCTTTCCACAACCGTTTTGGGCTATCGTTCCATTCTCTTTTGGGGAGATGCGGCGATTACCGTAAAGTCGTGTAAAAATCTGATAGAGGATAATCTTATTCGATGCCATGGGCAGTAACTTCTTTATTGATTTTTACAATCATGCCTTGGAGCGCCTTACCAGGACCACACTCTGTGAAGTCGTCGGCACCATCGGCAATCATATTCTCTACACTCTGAGCCCAGCGTACTGAGCTGGTAAGCTGTGCTATCAGGTTAGCCTTGATTTCAGCTGGATCAGTATGTGGCTTACCGTCTACATTCTGATAAACTGCACATTTAGGAGCCTTTATCTCTGTCTGCTCGATAGCAGCCTGAAGCTCATCCTTTGCTGGCTGCATCAGAGGAGAGTGGAATGCACCACCTACTTTCAAAGGCAGGGCACGCTTGGCACCAGCGGCCTTCAGCTGCTCGCAAGCCTCGTTAATAGCATCGATATTACCAGAAATAACCAGCTGACCAGGACAGTTGTAATTGGCAGGAACCACTACACCCTTGCCCATCTTGCTAACCTCGCTGCATATCTCCTCGATCTTCTCGAAAGGCAGAGCGATGATAGCTGCCATCGTTGAAGGCTGTGCCTCGCAAGCTTTCTGCATTGCCATCGCACGAGCATATACTAACTTCAAACCATCCTCGAAGCTCAAAGCACCTGCGGCTGTGAGGGCTGAGAACTCACCAAGAGAGTGACCTGCAACCATCTCAGGCGCAAAAGCATCACCCATGCAAAGGGCAGAAATAACACTGTGCAGGAATACTGCAGGCTGTGTAACCTTGGTCTGCTTCAACTCTTCGTCAGTACCATCAAACATGATATCGGTGATACGATAGCCTAAAATGTCGTTTGCCTTCTCAAATAGTTCTTTTGCCAATGGGTTGCTTTCGTAAAGATCCTTACCCATACCTACAAACTGTGCTCCCTGTCCAGGAAAAACAAATGCTTTCATCTTCTTTTTACCTTTTTTATTAAACTTTTCTCTTTTTACAATTCACTTTTTACTTCATTTCTCTCCTTTCAGGGTGCAAAATTACGATATTTTTCTGAAAGATTGCCCTCTAAACTCATTTTTTTAGTGAAAGAGCGGTGAATATCGAAAAAATTGTGTAAGTTTGCACGTTAGAAAGAGAACGGAAGCCAGAAAATGAAACTGATTGTAATGACCAAACCCACCTTCTTCGTAGAAGAAGACAAAATTTTGGTAAACCTTTTCGAAGAAGGTTTGGATAATCTGCATCTTTACAAGCCGGGAGCATCTCCGATGTTCTCAGAGCGATTACTTACGCTGTTAGGAGAGAATTATCATTCCAAAATTACAGTGCATGGCCATTTCTATCTGAAAGAGGAATACAGGCTGAAGGGTATTCATATAGATGATGCCTTTACAGAACCGCCTACAGGATATAAAGGCAACATCACGCGAACCTGCCATGCTATCAGCGAATTGAAGGAAGCAAAGAAACACTCTAACTACGTGTTCCTGCACTCTATCTTTGACAGTCAGTCGAATCCAGATGAAAAGCAATCGTTTACTTATGACGAACTGAAAGCTGCATCGAAAAGTGGTCTGATTGACAAGAAAGTGTACGCGCTTGGAGGCATTAATCTTGATAACATAAAGACTATTAAGGATTTAGGCTTCGGCGGTATAGTAATTTGTGGCGATTTATGGAACCGATTCAACATCCATAATGAAATCGACTACAAAGAGCTGTTGGTTCATTTTGAGAAACTGCGTAAAGCTACAGAATAAACAAAATAATGCAAAATAAATAAGAAAAATGGAGAAGAACTCTTACATGGTATTTTCAGGTACAGCCACCAAATACCTGGCGGAGAAAATCTGCCAAAGTCTAGGTTGCCCATTAGGACAACTGCAAATCACAAAATTCTCGGATGGTGAGTTTGCCGTATCGTATGAGCAAAGTATTCGAGGAAGAGACATCTTCCTGGTACAGAGCACCTTCCCTAATTCTGACAACCTGATGGAGCTACTGCTGATGATCGATGCTGCTAAGCGTGCCTCAGCCCGCACCATCAATGCCGTTATCCCCTACTTCGGATGGGCGCGTCAGGATCGTAAAGACAAACCTCGTGTAAGCATCGGTGCTAAACTCATAGCCGACTTGCTAAGCGTAGCTGGTGTAAATCGTGTTATCACCATGGATTTGCACGCAGATCAGATTCAGGGCTTCTTTGATGTGCCTGTCGATCATCTTTACGCATCGAATGTGATCATACCTTATCTCCAGACACTGAATCTTGATAATTTGGTCATCGCTTCGCCCGACGTAGGCGGCTCAAAGCGTGCCAATACTTATGCAAAGTATCTGGGTTGCCCATTGGTACTTTGCAACAAGACGCGTGCACGTGCCAATGTCGTAGAGTCTATGCAGATTATCGGTGAGGTAGAAGGCAAAAACGTTGTGATTGTCGACGATATGGTAGATACCGCTGGAACTATCACAAAAGCTGCCGACATCATGAAAGAGCATGGTGCCAAGACCGTCAGAGCTTGCGCCTCTCACTGCGTGATGAGTGGTCCTGCCAGCGATCGTGTGCAGTCATCAGCCCTCGAAGAGATTATCTTCACCGACTCGATTCCTTACACACAGCGTTGCGCTAAAGTTAAGCAACTATCGGTAGCTGATATGTTTGCAGAGGCTATCCGCAGAGTTATCGACAACAAGAGCATTAGCGACTTATACATTATTTAATGAATAGTTGGAAATTAATAGGACTGGCAGTGGCAGGATTGATAATCTGCTCCTGCCAGTCTGATGTTTATAGCATTAACGGCTATGCCAAAACGCTGAAGGATGGCGATACGATATGGTTCGCTGAAGTTGCTAATCCTGGCAATATCATCTCGGGTGCAATCGTAAGCGAAGGCAGGTTCGCCATGAGTGGCACAACCTCAGAACCATCTTTTTGCATTGCTTATTCCAGCGCCTCAAAGACCAATGGCGTCACATTCTTGCTGGAGCCTGGTACTATCACGCTGGAGATATTGCCCAAAGAATATCTGTCGAGGGTATCCGGAACGATATTGAATAACCGGTGGCAAGCGCTGAATGATACCATCAAGCGATTAGGCAAACAACTGGTGACCATGGCCGAAGACTCTACAGTTTTAGAGCAAACAGCCCATCTGGATAAACTTCGTGCCATCGACAGTTTGCATCGCAGGATGTCGCAATGCATCACCAACGTAGCTAATGATAATGCCGGCAACCCGTTAGGACGGTATATCAAGGAGAATTATAAAGCGCCTGAGTTTGAATGAACTCAGGCGCTTCACTTATTGATTGTCTCACCAACTATTAGTTGTTACTATTAGGCAACTCCAACCACTTCACGTAGCAGAAGTCCATGCGGTGAGGCAGATTCTTATTCTTCGGATACATACGAACGGCACTCTTGTACAGACCGAACTGACGTGGAGACAACTGAGCCTCAAAGGTATAATTGTTGCCCTCGTGCTTGGTCATCTTCAAAGGCTCTACAGAGAATACCTTCTCATTGCCGTCCTTATCAACGAGTACGTTAACCTTCTCAAGGGCAATGGCATCGTCGAGACCCTGCTCGTTGATGACGTACTTCAAGGTATATTTCAGACCAGCCTCAGCACCAGCAGCAGGGAAGTCCCACTCGCTTGATACCACGTTGATAGCATCCCAGCGCTCTGCAACAGCTTCCTTCCACTGAGCAATGTCCTTAGCCAGCTTGTTGTTGTCCTTCGACAACTCCTTGAAGCGCTTGGCCTCTTTCTCATAGAACTTGCTATAGTAGTCGTCGAGCTGACGCTTCATCGTATAGTGAGGTGCAATCTGGGCGATAGAGTTCTTCACCACCTTGATCCAACCCTTAGAAATGCCTGTCTTCTTATCTCTATTATAATAAAGAGGTACAATCTCGTTCTCCAGCAGACCATAGATAGTAGCAGCATCAAGCTGATCCTGATAACCCTGATCCTGGTAAGTGCGCTTCTCTGTAAGTGCCCATCCAGCACCCTCGCGATAGCCCTCAAGCCACCAACCGTCTTTTACTGAAAGGTTTACTACACCGTTCATCTCGGCCTTCTCACCAGAGGTACCAGAAGCCTCAAGCGGACGTGTAGGTGTATTCATCCAGATATCGACACCTGATACCAGGCGACGAGCCAGCAGGAAGTCGTAGTCCTCGAGGAAGATGATCTTTCCCTGGAACTGAGGCATCAACGAGATTTCAAAGATACGCTTAATCAAGCCCTGACCAGCACCATCGGCGGGGTGAGCCTTACCAGCGAAGAGGAACATAACGGGACGCTCGGGATTATTAACAATCTTATCAAGACGGTCGAGGTCGGTGAACAGCAAGTGAGCACGCTTATAAGTTGCAAAGCGACGGCAGAAACCGATCACCAGCGAATTGGGGTTAAAACGTTCAATCAGCTTTACCACACGCTGAGGATCAAGCTGGTTCTTCAACCAAGTCTCCTGGAACTGTACCCTGATATAATCAAACAGCTTTACCTTCAGAGCCTGACGGGTAGCCCAGATTTCCTCATCGGGACAGTTGTAGATAGCGTGCCAAATATCTTCGTTACTCTGGTCGCTCAAGAACTTCTCGTCGAAATACTTGGTATAGACAGCGCGCCACTCAGCAGCAGCCCATGTGGGGAAGTGAACACCGTTGGTAACATAGCCAACGTGGTTCTCCTCAGGATAGTAACCAGCCCAGATGTTAGCAAACATCTTCTGAGATACCCAACCGTGAAGCTTAGACACACCGTTAACCTCCTGACAAGTGTTGCAGGCGAAAGTCGACATACAGAATTTCTCGCCCTTGTCGTCGGGATTGGTACGACCCATACCGATGAACTCATCCCAGGTAATACCCAGCTTAGCGGGATAGCTACCCATATACTTGCCGAAGAGACCCTCGTCGAAGTAGTCGTGACCAGCAGGAACAGGTGTATGAACAGTATACAGACCGCTGGCGCGAACCAGCTCCATAGCCTGGTTGAAGTTCAAACCGTCTTCCTCGATATAATCACACAGACGCTGCAGGTTGCAAAGAGCTGCGTGACCCTCGTTACAGTGATAGATATCCTTCTTGATGCCCAGCTTCTTCAGCAGCAGCATACCACCGATACCCAGCAAGATCTCCTGCTTCAGACGGTTCTCCCAGTCACCACCATAGAGTGAGAGGGTAATAGGTTTGTCGAAGTCTGAGTTCATCTCATTGTCGGTATCGAGCAGATAGAGCTTCACACGACCTACATTGACACGCCATACGTATGCATGAACCTGATAGTTGGTATAAGGAACGTCTATAACCAGAGGATTGCCGTCCTTGTCGAGCTGGCGCTCAATAGGCAGAGAACCGAAGTTCTGGCTCTCGTAGTTGGCAATCTGCTGTCCGTCCATTGAAAGGCTCTGTGTAAAGTAGCCGTAGCGATACAGGAAACCAACAGCACACATATCAACATTTGAGTCGGAAGCCTCTTTTACATAGTCACCAGCGAGCATACCCAGACCACCAGAGTAGATCTTCAGGGCAGAGTGGATACCATACTCCATGCAGAAGTAAGCTACAGATGGGCGACTGCTGTCAGGCTTTACATCCATGTACTTGCGGAACATGTTGTAAACGCTCTTGATACGCTTCATCAGCGCCTTATCCTTAAGAATCTCCTCCTTACGCTCATAGCTCAGACGCTCAAGAAGCATCACGGGGTTGTGCTTTACATCATGATAAATCTGAGGGTCAAGGTCACGGAACAAGTCACGAGCCTCGAAGTTCCACACCCACCACATGTTGTGGGCAATCTCGTCCAAACACTTCAATTCCTCTGGAAGTGTGGCCTTCACGGTCAGCATTTTCCATGAGGGGGCATTTGTGTAATCTGCTTTAATTTTCATAATTATCTAAAATTAGTTATGATATTCTGTTATACAATTATTATTTCTGTTTCTTGCGCGCCTCGGCCTTGCTGAGAGCAATGTCGTAAGCCTCATAGTAGAACTTGATAAACTCACTCCAAAGCGCTTTCTTAGAGAGGGCATCGGCATTCTTACGGCAGGTGTCGATCTCCTTCTTTGTCATCGACGAGAAGGCTGCTACCGTGTCCTTGATATTATCAGCCACCTCTGAATAGTTATAATCAGTGCGGTGGATGACCTTCACGCCATCTGCTAACTCACCCTCATGACCAAACACCGAATTAGCCCAAAGACCGAATCCAGCCAGATCAGTGGTGATACAAGGCACCTTGAACGCTACAGCCTCCAGCGGTGTATAGCCCCAAGGCTCATAATATGAAGGATAGATACAAAGGTCGTTGCCCAGCACGATGTCGTAGTAGTTCATATTAACGATACCATCTTTGCCGTCGAGATAGCAAGGCAGGAAAATCACCTTTACCATTTCGTCCTTGCGATTATGCATATCGTAGTATTTCAGCATACTCAGCACGTTATCGTGGCTCATGTTATGGAGCCAGTGGGTAACCTGAGGCACGTCTAATGGCGTATCGTATGTTTTGCCTGAGTTCAGTCTCTCCTGCAAATCCTTACGAGGCTCGCCTACCCAACCAGGAACCTCGATGAAAGCTACAATCTTCTTCTTCAGATCACGGTCACGAAGCAGGCGATTCATAGCCTCTACGAACACATCGATACCCTTATTTCTGAACTCATAACGTCCTGATGTTGAGATCAATATCGTATCGTCATCAAGTTCTTCTCCAAGCAATGCATTAGCGATATCGAGCATCTTCTTTCGAGCAGCCTTGCGCTTACGGCTAAACAGCTGCGCATTAGGCACGAAGCTATTGTCAAAGCCATTGGGCAGTACTACATCCACGGGTTTGTCAAGCAGTTCTACACAC
>Ga0326514_10001152_pt1 | contig 17274 bp, 20 predicted proteins | sample 3_2548_0518_D_FD_203653 | JGI IMG/M metagenome (GOLD analysis project Ga0326514, IMG submission 203653) | Bovine rumen microbial communities from UC Davis, California, United States - 3_2548_0518 | ecosystem: Host-associated > Mammals > Digestive system > Stomach > Rumen | place: USA... | reverse complement strand
TGTAAAAAATATTATAAATATATCATTATGAACATGTGCGATTGCTTCTATTAATATAAATGGATTTATTCCATATAATAACGAAAAGATTTTTTTGTTACTAATTTTATATAATAAATAACAATTGCATAAATGTATTAATACATTTAATATCTTAAAAGCAAATAATCCAACATCTATATTTCCAAAGGAAATAAGAGCTACGATTCTACATATAAATGTCCAAATAGGTCCGTATACAACAGTTGTATCTCCCCAGTCATTGTAATATCCTTGCATTAAAACTGTATCATTTTCATAATTACTGTTTGAATTATCAACATATCCCTTAATTGTTGTATAATAAGGGTTTTGATGGTACTTTCCATCTAGTCTTCCTATACCTAAATAGTAGAAAACATCAGATGAAAAAAATGGAATAACTATTACAAAAATAAGAGATATTATTGTTACAAATATCATTATACTTTTGAAATCTTTAAATATCTTTTTTCTGTTTTTTATAATAAAAAAATATGATGCTGTTATTAATAGTAAAATAATAAAATAATATAACGTTTGCAGTTTTATATCTGTATTATTTAACAAAAATTGATAATATGTATCAAATTTAAATATTGTACCATTTTCTATGTAATAGTTAATAGATGGTATAGCTAGCATTATACCAAATATAATAAAAAGAACTTTTGTAAAAATACTTAAATTTACTTTATCATTTATCTTCTTTAGAACTTTTTCCATATAAACTCCTATTCTATTTATTATTTTCTAACCATTTTTTAGCATATGAACAAGTAGCTTCTACTTTTCCACCTCTTTTTTTTATTTCTTCTACCGCCATTTCTACTAATTTTCCTGCGATCCCTTGTCCCCTAAGTGATTCATCTGCAAAAGTATGTTCAATAATAAATATTCCATTTTCTGATTCATAAAAAGTTATTTCTGCAACAACTTTTCCATTATCATCTAAACTATAAATTCTTGAATTTTCTTTAATAAATTCCATTTATTAATTTACTCCTCCTTTAAAATATCTTTAATAACTTCTCCAGCAATAATTAATCCAGCAACAGATGGAACAAACGATATACTTGCAGGCACTTGTTTTCTTAACTCATTGTTAGTTTCTATTTTTATTGGTTCTTCTTTAGAATAAACTACCTTTAACTTTTTTATTCTTCTTGTTTTTAATTCTTTTCTCATTACTTTTGCAAGTGGACATACACTTGTCTTATAGATATCTGATACTTCAAATTTTGTAGGATCTAATTTATTCCCTGTTCCCATACAAGATATTATTGGTATATTTAATCTATTTGCTCTTACTACTAATTCAATTTTTGCTGTAACTGTATCTACTGCATCTACAATATAATCAATACTTTCGTCTAATATACCTTTTGTTTCTGGCATGAAAAACTCTTTATAAATTTCTACATTAGCATCTGGATTTATTTCTAAAATTCTTTCTTTTGCAACTTCTACTTTTGGCTTTCCAATCGTTTTCCTTGTTGCAATAATTTGTCTATTTAAATTGGTTATATCAACTTCGTCTTTATCAACTAATACAAAGTTTCCTATTCCTGCCCTTACACATGCTTCTAATACGTAAGAGCCAACTCCACCTAATCCAAATATAGCAACTTTTGAATCTTTTAATTTTTCTATTCCTTTTTTTCCTATTAATAATTCTGTTCTTGAAAATTGATTTTGCAATGTTATTTCTCCTCATCTTTATAATTTTCTTTTTGTTGTAATTCATAACTTAATGTAACATCATTTTTAATGTTATTTTCTTGTTCTTGAGTATTTAATGTAGAATGTCCTATTACAAAATTAGCCAATTCCTCTATGTTTTCTTCTTCCATTTCTGAAGCTTTTTTAGAATCTTCATTAACAACTTCTAAATAGTCATCTCCTATTTTTTGATGTGTTAAATTTGATATTTTTAAAAATTCATCTTTTTCTTCTTTAGTAAATGAAACTAAAATATTTCGATCTAATGTTAATGCATTTAAAATAGCTCTACTTGTCCTTCCATTTGAATCTGGAAATGGATGAATTCTAATAAATCTATACATTAACATTGTAGCTTTTTTCAAATAATCAGTATCTGAAAGATCTGTAGATGTATTTACAAATGAATATATATCTTCTGCAAATAACTTCATAGCACTTGCTACATTTTGCTTTGGTATCATTTTAATATTATTTCCACTTATCCCAACATTACAATTTCTATATCCATCTTCACCTAGATATTTAGCTCTTTCATCTGTTATACTAATAGCATTAATTCTTTTTATTGTTTCTTCAATTTGTTCTGGTTGCATCTTTCTAAAATCAATTGTATATGCAGTTAATTGAGTCTCTGCATCTTTTAATATTTGATTTACATCTTTAAATGTTTCATTTAAATTTGGAATATTATCCATTTGTTCAAACATCTCTGCAGATATCTGATTTTTTAAATTTATAAATTCATCAGACTTTCTATCTAAAGGAATAATTGCTGTTCCATTTTTTATACTATCTAAAATTCCATTTATAAATCCTGAAGATGTAATTTGATTAACCTTATATCTTGCACTTTGAGTCAATGTATCATCATTAGTTATTCCTGAATATTTTTTTAGTATTTCCTTATATTCTTGTTCAAATTTTTTAGTTGTATATGGTCTATGCACTGTTCTTTCAAAAAATAATCTAACTTTACTTAATTTAGGTAAACTTCTATTTTCTGATTTGGAATCATTTAAAATAACTTCCCTTGCATATTTTTGAAAAATATGTTCTAGATCCTCCCTAATTCCAAATGAAGGAATTTCTCTTTCATCAACATATGAATTAGATAAGTATGCTTCAAATCTAGCTGTTTCAGCGTTTATTCCTTTATACAAACTAACATCTGTATCTAATCCAGCAAAAGCTCCTCTTTCATACAATATTTTATTCATTGTTTGTCTAGATATTTTTGAACTATTGGCTAATAATTCATTTACAATATTCATCACTGCTTCTATAGTAAATGAACTTTCATATCTTCTTGCCCTTACCCCCTGCTCTTTGTTTACAAATACTGTAGATTTACATTCATTTACTATACTATCTATTATTTTTTGCGATTCTATATCCATCAAATATTCTGGCTTTTGCTTATAATTAAAACTTTTTAATTTTTCTAATAGTTTAATCGCTTTTTCTCTGTACATTCTTATTCCTTTCGCTTTTGTTACATATCATTTTTATAATCTAATTAAATATCTATTATAATTTTACCATATAAATGGAATTAATTTATATTTTACTTTTTTCTTGTATTCTGTGTATCCATTTAAATCTTTTTCTAATACTCTTTCCTCATTTTTTATTCTTTGACCAATAATAATAGGATAAATCAAAAATATTATAAAAGAAATAACAGAACCTAGTATTAATGGCATTGTTAAAAACAAAAGAATAGTTACTGCATACATAGGATGTCTTACGATTCCATATAAACCTGTATCAATTATTTTTTGATTCTCTTGTACTTCAATAGTACGAGAAAGGTAGGTATTTTCTCTCAATACTTCTGCATATAATATGTATGCAATTATAAATATAATTGAAGATATAATTGTGACGGCACTAGGCAACTCTACCCATTTATATCTATAATTTAATCCAGCAACAATAAAACCAAATATAAACATTAAACCACTAAATAATAGAACCCACTTTTGTTCATTTTCTTGTTCTTTAGCATTTAATCTTTTCTTTAATAGTTCTGGATTTTTTATCATTAAAATAATCCCAGCAATAAACATAGGAATAAATAATAATCCCATAAATAGCCAACCATTCCAGTATTCAAATGATTTTGCAGGAATAAACAATAAGCCACCTACAATTAAAATACCTAATAAATATTTTATTATTGCTTGTATAAATAATTTTATATTCATAAACTCACCTATCACTAACTATTTCTCTTTTTTTAACTTGTTCTCAGTATTTTTCTTCCACTCAAATCCTTCCGGTAAACTTAATGGATCTTTTTTCTTTTTAACATATCTATCCTCTTCTGAACTCTTCCTATTTAACTTTCAAAAGTTGTGTACCCTGTCATTACTCCTTGAAAGTATTGGAACAACTGATGAAAAAGTCTATTTTTATTCAGAAAAGTTGATTTTTAGCCTTTCTTTAAAGTTTATGTTTTCCTTTATATATAAAGGTTTATCGTTTTTTGGATTAAAATATATACCCTCCTATAATTATTTTAATTTTTTTATGTCTTCCCCCATTATTTCTAGATAATCTTTTTCAGCTTGTGTTAAATGAGTTTTCATATATTTATCATATTCTTCATGAGCTTTTTCTAATGCTTTTTCATGAGATATTGTTCCTGCTCCTTCTAATATATCTTTATGCGTCATAGTTAAAAATCCATCTAATTCTTTTACCCATTCTTTCATTGTCATAGCATGCATATTTAAAGCATTAATTTCTGCAACATCTAAATACGCTGATACCATTTTATTTAATAAATCTAATTCTTTTTCGCTTAAATAATTTTTAGCAATTTCTGTTTCTGCTCTTGTTGGGATATTGCCTTTAAAGTTAGTTAGTCCTATATTTTCTTTCTCACTATCTACTCTGTTGAATATTACTTCTGCTGCTGTATTACCATGGACTGCATAATGCATTTTGTTTTGAACAGTTTTAAAAAATTCTCTTGTTTGTTCATTTTTAGCATCATAATCTACACTAGTGGCATATATATCTAATATTTTTCTCCAAAATACTTTTTCGGATGAACGAATATCTCTAATTTTTTCTAATACTTCTTCGAAATATGTCCCACCACCATTATTTTTAAATCTTTTTACATTAAGATTGTATCCTTTTATTAAATATTCTTTTATTAATCTATTAGCCCATATTCTAAATTGTGTACCACGAACAGATTTCACTCTATATCCTATAGATATAATTAAATCTAAATTATAAAATTTCGTTTTATAGTTTTTTCCATCTTTCGCAGTTGTCAAGTTTTCCTTGACAACTGAATTTTCGTCTAATTCTTTTTCATCAAAGATATTTTTTATATGTAAGCTTATATTTTGTTTTGTAGTATCAAACAATTCTGCCATTGAATTTTGTGTAAGCCATACATTTTCATCTTCAAGTCGTACTTCTATATCAACTTGTCCATCATCAGTTGTATAAATAATTATTTCATTGTTGTTTTCTGTTAAATTATTATTATTCAACAGCTTTCCTCCTTTTTATAATTTTTCTCTAAATTTTTTGAATAGTAATACATATCGATGCACTGTAAATCTCCATTACATATTTCTTCAGCAGCCATATCTACATACTGATTTCTTATTGTCTTTTCATATTTATCAAAACCTTGCTTTACATAGAATGGATTATCATCTTTTACACTCAAATCCTTCTGGTAAACTTAATTGATCTTTTTTCTTTTTTAAATATCTATCCTCTTCTCAATACAATTGCTAAACCCACAAGATTACAGTTATATTGTACTTATTTTTTATTATCTAATTTTTTAGTTTCCAGTAATAGTTTATCAAAGTCAGATGTTATTTTTTGTGTTTTATTGAATTGGTTATATTCCTTCTCAGCTTTTTCTTCCGCTTCTTTTCTTGATATTTCGCCATTGTCTTCCAAAATATCATATCTTCTAAATTCTAAAAACTCATTAATACTTTTAGCAAATTCTTCCATAGTAAAAGTATTTTCTCTTTCTACTAAATCCTCTATGTAATCAAAATATCCCGACACTGCTCTTTCAAGACGTTTTATTTGTTTTTCATCTAAATAGTTTTTAGCAATCATCACATCAGATTTTAATATTCTTCCATCTGGAGAATTCTTCCATGTAGTTAGCCCCATATTTTCTTTTGTATGGTCTGCTTTATTATATACTATTTCAGCAGCTGTATTTCCTGTAATAGCAAAATGGAATTTGTTTTGAACTGTTGCATAAAATTTTTGTGTAGTTTCAGAATCTTTATCATAGTCTATACTACATTCTGCAAATATATCTGTAATTTGTTGCCATATTCTACGCTCACTTGTCCTAATTGAACGAATTCTTTCTAATAATTCTTTAAAATAATCTTTACCAAATTTAGGACCATTTTTTAAGAATTCATCATTTAAAACAAATCCCTTTTTTATAAACTCTTTTAATGTTTTAGTAGCCCAAATTCTAAAATCTGTTGCTTCTTTAGAATTCACTCTATATCCAACTGCAATTATTGCATCTAAATTATAAAAAGTTAATTCTCTTGAAACATTTCTATTTCCCTCTTTTTGAACTACTCTAATTTTTTGAGTAGTTCGATTTTCTTCTAATTCTTTATCTGCAAATAAATTTTGTAAATGATATGTAATATTGTTTTCAGCTACTCCAAATAATTTTCCCATGGATTTTTGTGTTAACCAAAAGTCTTCATTATCATATAAAACTTCAACAGAAATATTTTCATTTTTTTGACTTTGATAAATAATTAAATCCCTTAAATCCTCTAAACTATTCATAATCCTCCTTTCTTCAATTTCAGCTGCAATTTATGTATGTGTTTTTACGTGATTAATTCATAAAGCTTACAATTCACGCTCATCTTCTATAAGATGTCCCACATCTTGAATTTTGTTTTTATTATTATCAAGTAAACTTTCTAATCCTATAATTAAAGCTCCTTTAGATTGTAATAATAGCAGTTTACCATACATATCCAATAAATCATCATAAAAAGAACGTTCATCAGGAAATCTAAAAACAATGTCATTTTTTTCTTTTGATTTAATAAAATATTGTAATTCATTTTTATAACTTGGATCTGTATATAGGCTATGTAAAAAGAAATCATATGAAGGTATTTTCTCTGAATTAAATTTATCAAATCCCAAAGGAGTATTAGTAAAATAAATCCTCTTCATAGGACTTTTAGGATCTAAGATGCAACTTGTTGCATATCCAAATTCAACCGAAACCATAAATCCTTCATATGAATTTGGATTACTAATCACATGAGCATCACTTCTATCCATACAAGAAAAAAATCCATTTTGCAATTCTGTGACAGGAATATTTTCTTCTCCTTTAAATCTTACAAATTCGTCATTAATATTTATTGGTTTCCATTCTTCACCGTGGTGCTAATATCTCATGACCTGCAGCTTTCAATTTTTTTACAGTTTCACAGACTGCTGTCCAACCAGGTTCATGAAAACTTCCTCCAACTGTTAATTTCATAAAAATCCTCCTAGCATTTCTTCTTAAAATTTTTTGAATAATAATAATACATATCAATATGTTTTGTATCTCCATCTATTATTTCTTCTTTATAATTATCTATAAAGAAATTTTTTATGGTCTTTTCATATTTATCAAAACCTTGTTTTACATAGAATGGAATATTATCTTTTCCATTCAAATCCTTCTGGTAAACTTAATGGATCTTTTTTCTTCTTTACATATCTATCCTCTTCTGAAAAAACACATCCACAGTATTTTTGCATATAAAGACCTAATTCTTTTGCTTTATCATGTCCTTCCCAGAAGCCATATCTAAAATCTCTATACAAAAATTCAATTCCAAATTCTTTACTTAAATCTTCCATATATTTTTTTATAAAGTCATGTTTTTGATATATACTGTATAAAAGAGTTGTAGATACCGCATCATATCCATTTTCTTTTGCATATTCAAATGTTTTTCTTAAACGAACTGGATAACAATAATTTACACATCTTGTATCTAAATTATTTGAAACATTTTTACAAAATTCATCTAATCCATATTCATCTTCTACAATGCATTCTACATTTATTGATTCAGCATATTCTTTTAAGCAGTCACGCCTTGCTTCATATTCCTTATATGGATGAATATTTGGATTATACCAATAAAGTGTTGGTTCTATTCCTTCTTTTCTTAATGTATCTATGCAATATACACTACATGGTGCACAACACGTGTGTAATAATAATTTCAATTTATTTCTTCCTTTCTATAACGAAATTTGTTCTCCTCCGGTTTATATTATCTGTTCCATCAAAATTATATCCTAAATGTTCATAAGCTTTTGGTAGGGGCTTTCTTCCTCTTAATGTTCTTGCAATAAATCCTATTTGTATTAAATATGGCTCATAAACATCTTCTATTGTGTCTATTTCTTCTCCAATTGTTACAGCTAATGCTTCAATTCCAACTGGTCTTCCAGCATACTGAACGATCATAGTTTCTAATAGTTTTCTATCTATTTCATCTAAACCTAATTCGTCAATTTCCAACTTATTTAATGCATGTTTTGCAATTTTAAGAGTTATATCACCATCTCCTAATACAATTGCATAATCTCTTACTCTTTTTAATAATCTATTTGCAATTCTAGGTGTTCCTCTTGACCTTCTTGCTATTTCTCTTGCTGCATCTACTTCTATTTTCATATCTAATATTTTGCTTGACCTTTTTACGATAGTTGTTAAGTCTTCTATTGAATATAATTCTAATCTATGTACTATACCAAACCTATCTCTTAAAGGTGTAGTTAAAGAACCAGCCTTTGTTGTAGCACCTATTAATGTAAATTTGGGTAAATCTAGTCTAATTGACTTTGCACTTGGACCTTTTCCAATTACTATATCTAAAGTAAAATCTTCTAAAGCGGGATATAATATTTCTTCCACACTTTTACTTAATCTGTGTATTTCATCAATAAACAAAACATCAAACTCAGATAAATTTGTTAATAATGATGCTAAATCTCCAGGCTTTTCTATTGCTGGTCCTGATGTAATCTTTATATTTGAATGCATTTCATTTGCAATTATTGTAGATATAGTTGTTTTTCCAAGTCCTGGAGGCCCATAAAACAAACAATGATCTAGTGGTTCTCCTCTTTTTTTCGCAGATTCTATATATATTTTCATATTTTCTTTTACTTTATCTTGTCCAATATATTCTTCCAAATTAGATGGTCTTAAAGATTTCTCTAATCTTTCTTCTTCTCCATTTTCTAATCCAGGAGTCATAATTCTTTCTTCTTCCATTTAAAAACTTCCTTTATATTTTTTCTATAAAATCCTCTATTATTTTTAATATCTTTGAATTGCTTTTTTCTTTATCATCATATTTTCTAGGTTCAAATTCTTGTGCCCTTATTATAGCATTTCTTAACTCATCTATTCTTTGTATACCAATTATATAACCTTTTTTATCAAAAGACTCTACTATTTGTTTTTGATGATCATTTACATGTTCATGATACCTATGTAGTCTAGGAATTGCTATAACTTTCTTGCCTTTTTTTATAGAACTTACAATAGAGCCAACTCCACCATGAGTTATTATTAAATCTGCTTGTTCTTGGTATCTTTCTAGTTCTTCTTGAGGTATTAAGTCAAATATTCTCATGTTTTTTGATTCATAATTTGTATAACCTGATTGCACTATAACTTTTTCATCTATAACTTTTTTTTCAATTAATTCATCCATCTTTTTCAATAAACGCTCAAAACTATTATTTTGAGTTCCTAACATTACTAAAATCATTAATAAATCGAACCTCCATATACAGCTTTCGGGTATAATTTAAGCATTTCTTCCCACTGTACAATAAATAAATCTGCAATTGGATAAATAAGTCTTCCTGTTGCCGTTTTTTTATCTTTATTAGCAAATGTTTCTATATATATTATTTTACTTCCAAATATTTTTCCTAAATAACACATTGGTCCTGCAGTATGTGTACCTGTTGTTACTATTACTTTTGGTCTTAGCTTAAAGTAATAATATATTGTTTTTAAGCATAAATAAAAATACTTAAAAATATATGAAAATAGTTTTGCTCTCGTCCCATATGGTAAGAAATATAATTTATCTCCATATTTTTCTTTTAAAGAAACATTGGCTTTATCTTTTTCTGTTATAATATGATATTCGTATTTCTCAAATAAAGGTTTAAGCTGTAATAATTCATTTAAATGTCCACCAGTACTTGAAATAAATAATACTTTTTTCTTCATTTTTTCTACCTTCTAAATTATAAGTTTTCTCTTTAATTATGCTATTATTATATCTTTTTTTACTTTATATGTCTAGTAAATTGGACAAATAAAAAAGAAATAGTAAACTTTAAATTTACTATTTCTACTATAAAATATAATATTTATTATTTTTCAAACATATTACGCTCTTGGATGAGCTTTTTTATAAATATCTTTTAATCCTTCATCTTGAAATTGCATATATATTTGAGTTGAAGAAATGTCTGAATGTCCAAGCATTGTTTGAATTGCTTTTAAATCTGCTCCATTTTGTAAAAGATGTGTTGCAAATGAATGTCTTAAAACATGTGGTGTGATATCTTTTGTTATATGAGCTTGTTCTTTATAAAATTTTATTATTTTCCAAAATCCTTGTCTTGTTAGTCTTCCTCCATTTATATTGACAAATAAAGCATGTTCATTCTCATTTTTAATCAGTACATTTCTTGCTTGTTCAATATATTCTTTCAATGCATTTAATGACATTGTTCCTAGTGGTATATTTCTTTCTTTTGAACCTGTCTTACATGTTACATATCCTTCTTCTAAATTAACATCTTCTATATTTAAAGAAATAATTTCTGTAACCCTCATTCCAGTTGCATATGCAAATTCTAGCATCGCTTTATCACGAGTTCCTTTTAAATCAACATCTTTAGGTTGATCTAATAAAAGTTCAACTTCTTTTGATGTTAAAACACTTGGTACTCTTTTTTCTATTTTTGGAGATTGAATATTTGCTGTTGGATCTACTTTTATTTTCTTTCTTTTTAATACAAATTGATAAAAAGATCTAATTGATGCAATGCATCTTGATATACTAGATGCTTTTTTTCCATCTTCTTGAAGTTCTCTAATATAATCTTTTATATCTTCTTCTTTTACATGATTATAGTTAACTTCACATGCTTCTAAATATCTTCTAAATTGTTTTAAATCTCTTTTATATGATTGTAATGTATTATCTGATAACTTCTTATCATTTTCTAAAAAATCAAAAAAATACTTTAATTGTCTTTCCATTTTTATACCTACCCCTATATCAATTATTTCATTTACATAAACTATATATGTTATATCAAACTATTATAAAAAAGTAAATACATTTTTTAATTTTTTTAAAAATATTTTATAAAAATTTTTAATATATTAGTTGAAATAAAACTTTCAATAAGAGATGATATTATTAATAATATTAACATCACTATAGAAAACATAGTATGTCTTATAATTTCCAACTTAATATTCTCTTTTCTTTTATCTTTTACTATTGATTTATATAATTTAAAACCACTTACCCCTAATGCTAATATAACTGGTATAAAAATTAAATTTTGTAATAATACAGAAATAAATATAAATATTAATCCTTTAGAAAAGCCTACAGTACTGATAAAGGTTGCTATAGTGTAACCCAAAGCAAATCCTCTATATAAAACAATTCCAAAAACTATAGGCAACCCGTATTACTGTTGTTCCAAAAAACCATATTCCAAGCGTAATTAGTAAATTTTGTTTGATACTTGATTTTAATACATCAATATTATTTATATTATCTGTATCTTTCATTTTTGTTATGTAGTCATTTACATATGTACCAATTTGTTCTTTTTGTTCCTCTTTTATATTATTAACAAATAATACTCCAAAAAATATTCCTATGATAAAAAATAATGATACTATAATGTATTCTCCTTTGTTATTTAAAATATGTTGTTTGATAGTTTCTTTTATATTAATTACTTTCTTCATAAAGTCTCCTTGCTAGCATCTGGCAAATTCCGCTTTTGAAGCGCTTTTATCTATTATTGAAATTATTAATTTTATTATAAGTGCCAAAAATTGTAAGAATTTGTCGATGCAAAAATTTCGCAGAAATTTTCTGTGCAATCTTTTTCTAAGTTGAAAACTCAAAAAAATCTCTATCGTTTATACATAATGTGTATTCGATAAAGATTTTTTTAGAACTTTTATTTTTTATAATAATTAACAAATATAATAGTACTTTGATTTATATATTCTATTTTGTTTTTAGTTTTCCATAATTTCCGCCTCCTCCTGATTGGATTTTAGCATTTCCTGTTCTTGCCGCTTCTATACTAGACGCTACTTTTTCTCCAACTACCATTTCAATATCATCTTTTGATAGTTTATGTAATATATTCATTTCTGTTTCAAATGTATCTAATAATTTTTCTATAGTTTTTCCTCCAACACCTGGTATAAACCCAAGTGGTACTTGATAAATATAAGGTGGTCTATTATCTGGACTTTTCGTTTCTTTTTTATCTTTAATTAATTCTATCCTATCAAAAACTCCAAAAGTAACATTCTTGCCACCACACATTGGACATTTTTCTACTGGTTCTTTTGTTTCTATCGCTTTTTGGCAATCATCACAATATGTTCTATGGTATTTACCTAGTTTTGGGTCTAGTCCATAATTTGCTACTATTTTTCTTCCATCTTCATTTTTTAAAGCTTTTACTATTTCTTTAAATGAAATATCTTCAACTTGCATTTTATTATATTCTCTTGCAATTTTAGGTAAAGAATGAGCATCAGAATTTGTTAAAAATGTTCTTGTTTCTAATTCTGATATTGTATCTGCTAAATATGTATCTGAACTTAAACCTAATTCAATTGCAAATATTTTATCAAACTTTTCTTTAAAGATATTTTCTAATCTATCTGTGCAATTTCCATAGTAACTTTTATGTGGTGTAAAAGCATGAGCTGGAATTAATATTCCATTATATTTTTCTACTATATCTATTAAATCATATCCTGACAAATCAGTTCTCTGCGTACTTAGTGTAATATTTTTTAAATGATGACTTAGTTCATTTGAAAATGCTTTTATATCTGATAAATGCGGGAAGAAACATATATTATGTGCACTTCCAGATTTTCCATTTCTTCCTTTTTCAGATGTTTCAACTTCGCTTCCAAGTAATATACATACTTTGTCTTTGTATATTATTCCTCCATCTTTTAATTCATATGCATCCCCTGTTTTTAAAAAGTTTTCTATGTCTTCTATAACATATGGTGATGCACAATCTATAATACCTACTACATTTATTCCTTTTTTATCCGCACATTCTTTTGCTATATTAGCAAAATTAAGAGACTTCGCTGCTGTTATTTTTATTGGTTTTCCACTTTCACTTCTCCCTATGTGGACATGTAAATCTGCAAATATTTCGTACATTTTTTACTCCTTTGCTTTTGCTAAATTTTCTTCATTTATTTTATTCATTATTTTTCTTGCTGTTTCTTCACTAAAAAGTGGTCTATTAGGATTATCTACTTTACTAAACATTTCTTTAGATTTTATATCTAATTGTTTCTCCATTAATTTATCAATCTTTGGCTGATAATCAACCGCTAATTTTTGCATAAAGTCTGATAATTTTTCAGTTTCATTGTATATTTTCACTAATCTATTTAGTGCTGTCATATTTGTTAACTCATGTATATTAATTTCTTCCATAAAATTAACAAAATCTTTAAATTCTTGTAAATATATATTCTGTTCTTCTTTTAGATCTCTATATTCTAATAAAACAAGTGCTTCATCTGGTTTAAATCCTATTCTTTCTGGTCTATCTAATAACATTCCTCCAAAATGATCTACTAATTCTAATACATCCCCTTCTTTTTCTCTTGGCATGCTATTACTATATCTATTAACTTGTTCACATATTTTACAAAACTTGTTATTAAAACCTAATGTTGATAAATATTCTGCACCTTTTTTTGCATAGTTATGGATACTCTCAATATCTTGAGCATTATCGATTTTTTTACAATTACACAATAAACATGCTGTTAATATTAAATTAGGAGATACATCTAATTTAGCATAATTTAAAAAATTCCTTGCAATTTCAGTTTTAAACAATACTGATTTGTCAAAAAAGATTCTTCTTTTTTTAGCTAAATAATATGTTATTTCCATTTTTAAACCTATGTCTTTTTCATTTAATATATATTCTGCAAAGCTTTCCATTTGTTTCCTCCTATTTTATTATTTCTTTTCTTTCGTTTTATACTTCTATACAATTTTATTTTACTAAATAAAATAATATTTTTCAAGATTTTTAATAGATGTAATATAAATGTAATATTTTAAATATCTTTTATGGCATTTCTTGCTAATTCATCACATCTATTGTTAAATTCATTATCACTATGTCCTTTTACTTTTATAAAATTAACTTTGTGTATTTTTGTTAAATTGTATAATTCTTGCCAAATTTCTTTATTTTTTACAGGTTCTTTCCCAGAAGTTTTCCAATTATTTTTTACCCAATTATAAATCCATCCTTGTAAAAACGCATTTACTACATATGCACTATCACTATATAATTTAACTTCACATGGTTCTTTTAATAGTTTCAACCCTTCAATTACTGCTGTTAATTCCATAACATTGTTGGTTGTGTCTTTTTTTCCACCAGATATTTCTTTTTTTATATCTTGATACATAAGTAGGGCTCCCCATCCACCAGGTCCTGGATTCCCTGAACATGCACCATCTGTATATATTGTAACTTTCTTCATTTTACATTTTCCAATTTGAAAAAGAATAGAGTGGTTACAAATTCTTTTTCAAAGTATCCTTTCTTGTAATTTTTCATAATTTATGGTAATATTATAACAGTTAATAAAAAAACATGCAAGAAAGGAGAGCTATTATGGGTAAAGTTTTAGGAATAGTTGGAGAGTATAACCCATTTCATAATGGTCATTTGTATCATTTGGAAGAATCTAAAAAAATGACCAGTTCAAATTATACTGTTGCAATTATTAGCGGTAACTTTACTCAGCGTGGTTCAACTGCAATAATTGATAAATGGTCAAGAGCTGAAATGGCAATAAAAAATGGAGTTGACTTAGTTATTGAACTTCCTGTTCTATATGCTACATCAAGTGCAGAAAATTTTGCAGATGGAGCTATTAAAATTTTAGATTCTTTAAAAGTTGTTGATTATATATCTTTCGGAGCTGAAACTTCTGATATCGATATTTTAAATAATTTTGCAGACATTTTATATAAAGAACCACTTAAATATAGATCTTTTCTTACTCATGAATTAAAAAAAGGCATTTCTTTTCCTAAAGCTAGAGAAAATGCTTTATTGATGTATTTAAATGGAAATAGAAAATTTATAAATGTTCTATCATCTCCTAATAACATTTTAGGAATTGAATATATTAAAGCTTTAAAAAAACATAAAAGTAATATTAAGCCTATATCTATTGCACGTTTTGAAACAGGATATAATGATGTTACTTATTCTGGTAATATTGCAAGTGCTACTGCTATTAGAAATATTGTTAAAAACGGTGGCTTTGAAGCTTTAAGAAAACTTCTACCTAATTCTAGTTATAGTGTTTTAATAGATAATATAAAACAAGGTCATATTGTTCCAGATTTATCAGTATTTGAAAAACAAATAATTTATAATTTAAGAAGTATGTATCCAGAAGAAATCTCAGAACTTGCTGAAGTTTCTGAAGGTTTAGAGCATTCCTTAAAAAATGCAGCTGATTCTTGCAATACTTTAGAAGAATTATTAGGTAAAATAAAATCTAAAAGATATACATCTACAAGACTACAAAGAATCTTATTATATTCTTTATTAAATATAACAAAAAAAGATATAGAGTTATCTAAAAGAACTATGCCTTATATAAGAGTTTTAGGTCTTAATAAAAGAGGGAAATTCTTAATTTCTGAAATTGCAAAAGCTAACTCAAAACTTGAAATAGTTACTTCTGTTAAAAAATTTGTCGATAAAACTACTAATAAAAATATCAAATCTATGATTGAAAAAGATATTTGGGCAACTGATGTTTATACTTTAGGATATCAGTTTGATTCATCTAGTAATTTAGATTTCACAAAAAAATTATTAACTTTATAATTGTACTTTGGCTTATTTTAAAGATTTTCCCCATATTTCTAAAAATTTACTTAAAAATTTAGAAAAATACTATTGACAACATTAAAAAAATAAGTTATACTTTTACTTGTGCTGAACATAAAGCACATGCTCCCTTAGCTCAGTTGGTCAGAGCAACCGGCTCATAACCGGTGGGTCCAAGGTTCGAATCCTTGAGGGAGCACCATTTTTTATTTTATATATTTGGGTAGGTGGCCGAGTGGCTAAAGGCGGCAGACTGTGGTCTTTGGTTTTCAAAAACCTAAACTTGCAGCTCATATAAGTGATTATATGATGATAACCGGGCTAATTCGGGGAAACCTTAACAGGCAAGCTGATGGCAATCCCGAGCTAGGAATTAATTCCGAGTGTAGAGACTTTATACCTGGTATCTTTTAAAGATAAAGAGAAAGTCCAGACTACAAACAATTTAATTGGTAGTGAAAACTATAGTAGTAAGAAATCTGTTCTCATTTGAGTACGAAGGTTCGAATCCTTCCCTGCCCACCATAAAATACAACTATACGTTGTATTTTATTTTTTTATCCTTCTATATCTTTATAATGTGTCACTAATCTAGCTCCTTGTTTAATCAAATCATTTGTTCCAACTGAATTAATAGAATTAATATTCCCTGGTACTACATAAACATCTCTTCCTTGCTCTAAAGCAAAATCAACGGTTATTAAAGTACCACTTTTTTCTTTTGCTTCTATTACAATTATTCCATTACTTATTCCACTAACTATTCTATTTCTTGCTGGAAAATTCATTTTATCAGGCTTGGTCCCTAAAGGATATTCAGAAATAATTGCTCCTCCTGTTTCGATTATTTTATCAGATAAATATTTATTTTCATTTGGATAAACTATGTCTAATCCATTTCCAACAACAGCAATTGTTTTTCCATATTGATGATTATATTTTTGAATATCTATCTTTAACTTATCCGCTTCTTTTTGTATCTCATCCAGTGCACAAACATTTCCAATATGAGCATAACTATCAATTCCTCTAGCTAAGCCACTTACAATATTGACTCCTTTTTTGCTTAAATTATAAGAAAAATATTTAGCTGCTTTTTTTCCATATTCTGTTGTATCTCTACATCCTACTATCGCAATAGATTTATTGTTTAATATTTCTGTATTTCCTTTTATATATAAACTAATTGGCGGGTCATATATTTCTTTTAAAATTTCTGGGTATTTTTCTTCGGTTATAGAAATAATATCAATATCATTTTTT
>Ga0326514_10001151_pt1 | contig 17277 bp, 10 predicted proteins | sample 3_2548_0518_D_FD_203653 | JGI IMG/M metagenome (GOLD analysis project Ga0326514, IMG submission 203653) | Bovine rumen microbial communities from UC Davis, California, United States - 3_2548_0518 | ecosystem: Host-associated > Mammals > Digestive system > Stomach > Rumen | place: USA... | reverse complement strand
TGAGCGTGGTGAGAAAGGCGAGACTGGTAGTCAGGGCCCAGCTGGACAACAAGGTGAGCGTGGTGAGAAAGGCGAGACTGGTAGTCAGGGCCCAGCTGGACAACAAGGTGAGCGTGGTGAGAAAGGCGAGACTGGTAGTCAGGGCCCAGCTGGACAACAAGGAGAACGTGGAGAAAAAGGCGAGACTGGTAGTCAGGGCCCAGTTGGCGCGCAAGGGCCTAAAGGAGATGGAGCAGATGTTGAACCTGTTACACTTGTAGTTGATCAACAAATGCCACAGAACCCAGACCCTGATGCAGTTTATATAATACAGACGCCAATCAAATTAAAAACAATTAATAATCAAGATATTGTTGGTGAAGGTAACATAGAAATACAGGGCGGACAAGTTCCTTCAATTATTCCTTCAGTTAGTTTAAATACACGTATTTCTGATAACGTATTAACGGTGTCTATTGTATTATATGACTCAATAGAAAATAAATTGTATAATTTACAAGACTATGCTACTCATATTAATAAAACAATAAGTATTGCTACAGCTAGTGATAGTATATATGTAAAATTTGATAATGAATCTGCATTTGCTATACGATATAATGGTTTTACAATAGATACTTCAAATGTTTCTATAGAGCCTAATACTGGAATTATTAACGCACCCGTTTTAACACAATCAGTCAATATGACGGTAGAAGCACAATATTGTCCAGAATTTTGGCTTGATGATACTATTTATATAGCTAATTTTGATGCATTTGGACCTGTTAAATATGTTTTAAGTTCAGTTCCTTCAAATATGGTAACAGGATATCAAGGCGGCACAGCGCAATCAGGAATTAAGATTGATATTGTAAGTTCAATGCCTGCTTCTCCTGATGCTAATACTTTATATGTAGTAGTGTAAAAATATGTTAAATTTATTATGAACGGAGTTAATTTATCAACAGCTACAGATATAAGATTAGGCGGTACTTCAGTAAGTGCCGTCTATTTTGGCTCGACTAAACTTTGGCCTTCAGGTCATGACTATTCACAAGACTACTTAACATTTAAAGCATTAGAAGCCGGAACATTTACATGGACCGACACAGAAAATAATAATTCTATTTCTTATTCTATAGATGATGGTTCTACTTGGATTACATTAGCATCAGGCTCATCTACACCAACTATTAATGCTAATAATAAAGTTATATTTAAAGCATCAACACAAATAATTAATCCTTCTTCTGGCATTGGAACATTTAGCTCAACTGGATCATTTGATGCAATGGGCAATATAATGTCATTAGTATATGGAGACAATTTTGCTAATCAGACTGAAATCAATAGATATCAGTTTTATAAGTTGTTTAAGAGTAGTAGAATAGTAGATGCATCTAATTTGATTTTGCCTGCTACTATATTGTCCGAAAGCTGCTATAGAGAAATGTTTGATAGCAGTGAACTTGAAATTACACCTAAGTCACTTCCTGCAACTACATTAGCTGGAAATTGTTATAGAAGTATGTTCGGTAACTGTGTATCATTGATAACTGTGATGAGTATTTTGCCAGCAATGACATTATTACCAAATTGCTATAAATATATGTTTGGTAAATGCAATTCATTAACTACAGCCCCTGTATTACCTGCTACAACATTAGCAAATAATTGTTATCAACAGATGTTCAGTGGTTGCACAGCTTTGACTACTGCCCCTGTATTACCTGCAACAACATTAGCAAATAATTGTTATCAACAGATGTTCAATGGTTGCACAGCTTTGACTACTGTTCAAGAATTACCAGCAACAACATTAGCAACCTATTGTTATGGTAATATGTTCTATGGTTGTACTAATCTGACAACAGCCCCCGAATTACCAGCAACAACGTTGGTGAGCAATTGCTATTATCGTATGTTCTACAATTGTTCAAGACTAAATTATATCAAAGCGATGTTCACAACAGACCCATCAACTTTATATACAAGTAGTTGGGTATATGGTGTAGCATCATCGGGAACTTTCGTTAAGAACTCTGCGGCATCATGGAACGTGACAGGTGTCAATGGTATTCCTTCAGGCTGGACCGTACAAGATGCAACTTAAATATATTCTATATTATAAAAAATACATATTTAACAAATGGACTCAAAACGTAAAGAAAACGTTCAATATACAACCGCGATTGGCTTTCTTATAACAGGCATTATAATATGCTTCTTATCTTTCTTCATGAACGAATATGAAATTAAAGCAGGCGCATTAACATATCTCGGTGAAGCAGTCGCATTTTGTGCTGGAGTTTTCTCTATAAATTTATATGTTAGAAAAAAAGTCGAAGAAGCAGAAACACGCATCAATAGTAGAATGGACCGCAAGATGGAGAAGGTAGATAACCTAATCGCAGACGAATAATCAATCGCAATAAAAATAATTAACAAAATATATGAGTACAATTAAACCTTTAGATATATACATAGGACAAACAAAAGTTTTCCCTGATGTTAACTTAGATGTATTGAATAGTCCTATAATTGGATCTTCTGTAATTAGTAGTTTAAATGATTCAGCTAATTACATATTAACTAAACACGCATCATATATAAGTGCACAGAATTATTTAGCAAACAAATCAATTATTGTCCCTGCTATAGATGAATCTGATTCAAGTGCTTTCCATACTAATTCATATTCAAACGATAATTATTGGAATTTCAACAATTATGATAAAAATGTTAATGTAATGGATATCATGTTTGATATAGATGCAAAATGGCTTTATAATAAAATTGCAACTGACCGCGGTCAGACATTTTATAAATTTAATGGTACTTCTATTTCATTCAAACAAGGATCTAAGTTAGCTCCACGTACATTAAAGTATAACTCCAGAATACCATCAAAAGAAGGTCAGGTAGCAGTAATTAACAATTTCTGTACACATATGTTCGATGAATCAAGAAGTTTAGTATCGATAAGCAATTTAGATTTAACAGAATCTACATATTTTGATACAACTGAAGATCTTAAACCTTATTATTTATATGAAGCAGTTACTGAATCTACATCATATGATCCAAATGTACGCGATGCATATTCTTTTATGTTCCAAAATTGTTCATCGCTTACAACATTGGGTGTAACATGGCCTACATATTTGTATGGAGAATCTTTTGACCGTATGTTTTATGGATGCGGTAAATTACCAGAATCACAAATACCTGAATTCAAATTTAGACCAACTAATTTAACATGGGAGAGTACTTTACATGATTGGGTTACATTTGCTGAAGCATTTATGTATTGTACTAATGTAACATCAACACACATAGACAGTGATACATGGCAATATGTTAAAAACATAGAACGTGCATGGTATGAATCAGGTCTTAAGCAAATTGATATACCTGCTACTGCTACTAAACTTATAAGATGTAATAGTTTATTGGGAGAACCTACTGCAGTAAGAGATGAAGAAAAACAAAAGGATGATTATTCTGCATGGAAATATATCATTCGTACTACTGCTCCTTTGACTGCAGTACTTAACAACGTAGAATCAGCAGACTGTACGTTATTCAATTTCTGGGATCATGATAGTATACCAGATTTTATAGATACATTTGGTGGCATATATGTACCAGATGCACAATTACAAGATTGGAAAACTTATATATCAGGTTTGAATGCACCTAATATTGCTGCTAATTGTGTATTTAAGTTAAGTGAATTGTAATACGATTTCACTTCGTTTATTAAGAAGTTATAATTCTATATCTATATAAAAATAATTTCTAGTTAATGACTGAAACATCTACGGACCGTTTACAGATTAACAAAACAAAAAGGAGGGCATTTAGCTCTCCTTTTGTGATGTTTGATTGAATTGTTGCTTTACTTTTTTAAACCAATCCATTTCTTCATTTGTTACATCTGTTCTTCCTTGTTCTTTATCAATATCATCAATTGGTAAATGTAGTATATCTTGGGCGGTTGTTCCTTTTTTTAAATAAGGACTTAAAACCGATAACATAAGAAGACGTGTTCTAGCAAAATCTAATAAATCTACATAATCTATATGTCTTTTCATTACAGCCAAATCAAGCATATTCATTTCATCCATAAAATATTCATGACTGACTAATCTATACATTATGACATATATCTTATATAATGAATTAACCGTTAGTTCTTTTTTTTAGTTGATTTCTTTGGCTTTTCCTTTTCTTCCTCTTCTGGAGTCATGTCTTGCAATGCTTCATATTCAGCCATCATAATATTAACATACCAGCGACTAAACTCAATAATGCATTTATTTCCACCATTTTCATCTACTATATCCATGAAATCAATAAATGAAATGATTGGTTCTTTTGCCTTTTGTAAAGAAGCTATTACAACGGCATAAAAAAATGTTAACAAGTCGTTTTGTGAAAAGTTATTGAAATCTACATCATGACCAACAATTTGCTCGAAATAAATGGCACTTCTAAAACTATATACTAATTCAATATCTTTGTTATTAATATTCAATTTCATTTTCTTTGTAATAATATTTTTATATGCATAATATAGTTATCAAATTAACTATTTTATATTAATATAGTAAAAATACATATCATATAAAAATGGCAAATCATGTAAACGTAGATATTAACGCGAACGTGCAAGGCTATGTTGATGGCATTAATCAAGCTAAACAAGCTACAGCAGATTATACAACCGAAACAAAGAAGGTTCAGGATAATGTAGGCAACTTTAGAAAGGAATTTGCCGCAGCCAAAAAGGATGTAATGAATTTAGCACAAGCATATAGAAACTTATCAAATGAAGAAAAGAATTCGCAGTTTGGTAAGGAAATGGCTAAGCAATTACAGGCAGCTAAAGAGAAGGCCGCAGAAATGACCGACTTGATGAGCGATATGCAAGCTGAACTTAAAAACATGGCATCTGATACATCTACCTTAGATGTATTATCGGAAGGAATGGGTGTATTAGCAAATACAGCTTCTACTGCAGCTGGAGCAATCGCTTGGGTTACAGGAAGTGAAGAAGACGCAAAGAAAGCGGTCGTCGCATTTACTACAGCCACATCAGCATTGAATGCGGTTACAAAAATACAAAAGATGCTTCAAGGACAATCAGCAACTATGATCGCTGTAAATAAGGTTCAAACATTAGCAGCCGCAGCAGCAGAAAATGTAAAGACAGCAGCTACAGGAAAAGGCATCATTGCAACAAAAGCAGCAACAGTCGCACAGGGTGCATTCAACGCGGTCGCAAAGGCAAATCCTTATGTTTTATTAGCAACAGCAATAATTGGTGTCGCTACCGCATTATGGGCATTTGCTTCAGGCTCAGATGAAGCAACAGAAAAGACAAACGAATTAACTACAGCAGAAGAAAATGCAAAGAAAGCACATGAAACATATTCACAATCATTATCTTCTGAATTTGCTAAGTTGATGACTAGTTATACAAAACTTAAAGCAGAATGGTCTAATTTAGCTAATGATACAGCTAAACAAAAATGGATAAATGATCATAAATCAGAACTTAAATCATTAGGTACCGAGATTAATAATGTAAAAGATGCAGAAGGATATTTCAATAAGAATACAAATGAAGTAGTTAAGGCATTCCAACGTAGAGCACAAGCTGCAGCAATAACAGCAAAAATGACTGAATTATATCGTCAAAAGATGGATCTTATTGATAAATATAATCAATGGAAGGAAACTGATGGTGTTAAGGCTGGAGAAAAGGTATATGGAGAACCAGGTGTTGTTACTGGGGATGCAAACGGCAAGACATATAATGGTGGAAAATATTATATGGACAAAGGTGTACTTAAATATACAGAACAAGGTGCAGATGCAGCTAATAAAGCAACTAAAGCTTATAGAGAAATGAACAGTGCTTTTCTTGCTAATGAAAGAGAACTCGATAAATGTACAAAGCAATTTACATCATTAGTTGATGTTCAAAATAATGTTAATACTTCAACTAATAACAATACAAAAAATGTACAAGTACATACAGATACAGTTAAACATGAAATTGATACTTATAAGGAAGCAATTTCTGAATATGACAAGTTAACAAAAGAAAAAGCTGAATTAGAACAGTTAATGAATGAAGGTCGTGTTGATACACAATTCTTAGAAGGATTCAAACAAGAAATTTCAGAATATGATACTAAGATACAGGATTTAGTTGATAAATGGCATATTAAGCCAGCTCCAATTAAAATTGAAGCCAAGGTAGACAAATTATCTGTTGATGACGTATTAAATGGTAAAATTAGTAAATCAATTTCTGGTTATTCTGAAGCAATTAGTATGTTACAAAATGCTCTTAAACAAATGAACCCAGAAGAATCAGCTGCAAATTGGGATACATATATAGATAAGATACAAGAATATAAAAAGGCATTATCTGGTTTGGAAGAAAGCTATGATGAGGCAATGTTAACTCCAATGGATAAGGCAGTCGATCATTTTGAAAAAGCATCGGAAAAAGCAGAAAATGTAGGTAGTACATTATCTAGCTTAGGTGATGTAGCTAATGCCGTGGGTCAGGCATTTAAGGCTGCAGGAGATGAAACTACAGCAGCTATGATGGAAATGCTAACTGCAACATTAGATATGACAGCTCAGATAATCCCACAGATTATGAAATTAATAGGTGCTAAACAAGCTGAAGCTATGGCTGAAGGTACCGCATCTGCAGCCAAACTTCCTTATCCTGCAAACTTAGGTGCTATAGCATCGATTATAGCTACAGTATTATCTACATTTGCAACAATATATGCAGCAGCACAAAAATTTGACTCTGGTGGTATAGTTGGTGGTAGTTCTTATCATGGTGATAAAATTTTAACAAGAGTTGAAAGTGGAGAGATGATATTGAATAGACACCAGCAAAAGAACTTATTCGACTTATTAGACGGAACAAAGATGCCACAATCAGGTGGTACTAATGTTACTGTAACTGGTGTCATACGTGGTACAGACATTATGTTAGTCCAAAAGAACACAAACAAAGTTCTTAGAAGAACAGGTACAAATTTAAATATTTAAACATATGAAATTCAAAGGAACATTTACAACAGTTAATTCTAATCTAAAGTATAATGTTGAAATAGGAACAGGAACAGAAACAGAATGCATCATAACAGATGTGATTAATTTAGAAGAAGACAGAAAAGAACCATTAGGTCCAGTTGTTATGTTTGATTCTACTCCTGTTACTATAACATGTGACAGAGAAGACTTAACTAAAAGAATTATTATAAGTCAATGTCAGATTAATTTGATATCACAAGGCGACTTGAGTCCATGGTTATATGCACAAGACAATCAATCAGTTCCTGTTACTATAACAAGAATAGTTGGTTCAAATCAACGTGCAGTGTGGTTCGGTTATGTAGATCCATTACAATTCAGTCAAGGTTATGCACATAACTATGAAGGAATACAAGTAACAGCAACAGATCCACTTGGACGTTTGAATGATATTAAAGTAGATGAGATAATCATAAATGGTACACAAAACTATATGTCTAAATCAACAGAGATTAGTCCATATAACTGTATTCTTTCAATTCTTAACACTGTAGGAATAACAAACTTAGATAGACAAATACCTACTGCTGTATATAATGCACTTACTAATACAAAGATCAAAATGACTGTATTCTTTGGAGATGACAAAGACGATTATAAGACAGCTTATGAGATACTTGAAAACATATGCAACTATTTCAATCTATATATTGGAATGCATTTGCAGAATAAATGTAAGTTATATTGTGGTACTAATGACTCATCTTCAGTTGATCATAACATAGAATATTTAGAGTCAATATCATTATATAGAAGTGCAACTGATGATTCTACTTCTATTTCTCAAGATGATATATATTCTCAGATAAAAGTAAAATGCAACATTGAGCCAGTAAAAGACATATTTACTGCATTAGATGATAAAGACTATACTTATTCTGACTATAACAATTATGTTAAATATATGACCGAATGGGAATCACCAAATGAAAGTGCTAACTCATGGAAAGACTTTAATCTTATTTTGAACGATCATACAGAAGATGTTGTGTGGGATGATGTATTTTCAATCGACCATTATGTTTATGTTCTTAGAAATGATATGTGGGATTTTGGGTCTAATTCATATATTGATTATCTTGGTGGATCAATTACTTACAATAATGATGGTACAGTTACAAAGACTCCATGTACAGTAGGTCAGATGAATGTTATGAATTGGTTGCACGGAGCTCCATTTAGATGTGCATATGTTGGTTTAGCTAAATCAAACAAGAACTATACTGCTGGTAAAGTAAAAGATAATTCAGTACAAGATAATATTAGCTTAAAGAAATACTTAGTCATTTCTACATTAGGTGACTATGACAATAGTGAAACAAAATTGAATTCATATTCTACTTTATTACAACCTTATTATACAAATCCTTTATGTAAGTTCAGAGGATATGAAAACAATATTGTATCTCCAACAGATTCTGAAGTAACAAATTACATTGTCATATCAGGAAATGTTATACTAAATCCATTGCCACAATTATGTGGTCAGCATTGGAATGATGACAAAGATAGAACTTTAAATACTTGGAATGATGCTAAAACTTTATATCAATGGACTAATGACAACCATTCTGTATTTTCAATGGGTGGATATCATAAGTCAGTATTATCAGATGTAACTAACTGGTGCTATTATCAACAAAGATGGATGTGGGATAATAATGGTACAGTGGGATATAATGATAATATACTTGGTGTTTATGGACCACTTGATAGAAAATGTCAATATGCATTTAAATATGAATATTCTGAAGGTGGTGTAGCATATGATAAGATAACAAAAATGCCAATTATATGTTGTCAGTTGAAAGTAGGAGATAAGTATTGTGTTGAGAGATTAGACTTAGGTACTCCAAATGTATTCCAATGGATGACACAGGCAGAATGTGATGCTATAACATTCGGAGACGGCACACATTTAAGTCCAACATTCACAATAGGAATAGATCCTAAGATTGATGATACTATTATTGGTCCAAGTTATCAGATTGCTAAATCTACAACTTTAGAAATGCACATTGATAAGTCAGGTCTGGCTATTCCTGTTAAAGCATCTGATAGATTAAGTGGCACTGTAGAATTTAGTATACTTGGTCCTTATAATACTATATGGAAAGACATATGTAAATATCATCATGGTTGGTGGTTCTGGAGACATGCTATTGTAGAAGAACATGATCTATCTATTTTAGCAAATACACAGTCTATAATGTTAGAAGGACTTAAGATAGAATTAACTTCAGATAATGCTGGTATTAATGAATCAAAAACTACAGCAGACAATGATTTAGTATATGCTTCTAATATGAACAGAACATATAATGAAGACCAAGAATTAGAAATTGATATCTGTACATCGCCATCATTTGATGAGTGTCAAGCATGGGGTATCAAATATCAGACAAGTAATTCATACATATTGAATTCTGATAATACACCATTCAGAGGATACAATGGAAATATAAAGCCAGAAGAATGTCTTATTGATTATCTATACAAAGAATATGGAGCTCCTAGTAAGATACTTGAAACCCAGCTTAAATCAACTGCATTTATCGACGGTACATTTGGCTATCAAATGATAGAAGAAATATTAGACTCAGGTTTTGAAAATATATTTCAGAAAACAAATCCTTCAGACCCTGACATATATGCAAGACTGATGTCATATGAATCTGACTTGAAACATATGAATATGAATGTTAAGTTCAGAGAATACAAAACAATATTAGACGCACAGATCTAAATTGTAAAAACTTTTTATATGCCTATATTTTATGGACATTTATCTAACATCATAGTTAGATAAATGTCTATTTTATTTATAACACAACAAAAATATGATCATATTAACTTTATGGCAATTGATACAAGTTTTGAACACTATGCAGTTAGTCATGATAAAAACGGCTCAGGTGGTGGATCAACAGTAATACGTGGAAATATTAAGAACACAAATATTCCATCTGACTTACAAGTTACATCAATAACTGCTGCGAGAGGAAATATCAATAATTTACATGGTACATCGGAAAGCTTTAATGATGCCGAATTTGTTTATCTTACTACATCTGAAGGTAAGATCTTAAAAATAAAGGGTGATGAACTAAACTACACAATAGGCAGCATAGATGAATTGAATTCAGGTAAGATAACAACTGATAGTATTAAATCAAATGACTTATATTCAACTAATGCTGTTATAGATGCATTAAACTCAACCAACATAACAACAGAATATCTTACTGTAACTAAACAAGCTCATTTCTTTGAATTAGTCATTGATAAAGTAAAATCAGTTGGTGGTTCATTAATCATTACTGGTGCTAATTCTGTAATTGCTTATGTTAAGGCATTTGATAGCAATAATGTTGAGGTACCAATGTTTGAATCTAATGGAGATCCTATAGCAGAAAGTACAATCGATAGTGCAGCTGCTTATTTTAAAGTATATTGGATTGGTAAAGATGAAAATACTGGTAGAGAGAATGAAGACGAATGGTATGTAGGTGACCAAGCTTATTGTCAATCATTTAGCGCACAAGAAGGAACTAATTTTGACGTCTCTAATAAATATTACTGGAGAAAAGTAATTGGTCATGAAAGTCCAGTTTATATGAACTTAAAGACAGGTGAAGAATTACAGTCTGGTCAATCAGAACTATACAATGAAGTATATATCAATACTCCTACATTATCATATACAGTAGATGGAACTACATATAACGTAAACAAAGGATGGAATGTAGCGGTTCAACAAATGTCAGAAGTAACATGGACTCCTGATTCATCCGTAATAGACGGAACTACTCGTGGTACAATGGGAACTAAAGGAACTACATTTGGTATTCAATTGACTCCAAACACAAGTACAGGCAGTATACAAGATATCGTACCTGAAACATTTAGCTTTACTTGTGACAAATCTAGACTTGGTGTTGGATTTGTATATCAAGACGGTAGTTATGAATGGTTTGCTGCTCCAGAACAAGGACAGTCATCTTATGTATTCTCATTGACTACTTCTACTCCAATTGATACAGTTATTATAATTAATGCAGATGAAGTAGAATGGAAGCTTGTAAGAGGAATTATCCTTTCAAATACAATAAAAGACAGTGCTTTAACAAAGGAAGAAGGTGGACAAACAATACAAATAGCATCTTCTATTCCTTCAATTGGTGATAACATTACTCAATTAGGACACAGATATAATGAAGCAGACAGTGAATTAGGACAAAATACAGATGCAGCTAAAGAACGTGGAAGTGCGATTATCATTGCGGCATATCATACTCCAGATAAAGGAGAAACAATAAACGGAACATACAAAAGAGGATTGACTCCACCTTCATATGCTCAATATAAGTTGATTAATGACTTCTATTTGACTAGATTCAGACACACATTCTTTGATGCTAAAGGCTCAGCATTCTATGGTAACTTCTATGCAGGCACTGATACTTCAGGATATGATGAATTAGAAGCAGGCACACCAGAATTGTTCGTTGCTTACGCAGAAGATAACGGACAAGGACAAGCCGACCCTAATAATTGGACTAAAACTCCAGATAGCACCGTAACTTATGACTTTATGGGGTACGCTACTGCAACTGTGCCTCCAGGTAGTACAAGAGAAGCAGTAGAACAAACATTACAATTCAGTGATTATGATTGGAACATGGTTCCAAGCGCAACAGGAATTCCAGGTAGAAATGGCTCTTATACTCAATATGCATATAAGAATGCAGCACGTGGTGATGATATAAGCATCCCAACATCAGATGCAACATATCCTCCAACAGGATGGTCAAAGACAGCATCAACTCCTCCTGATGGACAATATACTTGGTGTATTGAAAGAACAATAATTTATACATCTAATAATACTATAGATTATACAAAATGTCCATGGTCTTCGGCTTATCGTATTTCAGGTTCTAATGGTCAGCAAGGTCCGCAAGGCAATCGTGGTCCGCGAGGAACAGATGGTTCTGATGGTACAGATTTTGAATTCATATATACAAGAAGTAATTCAGAAAAAAGACCTGCAGCTCCAGTATATGATTCCAATAATGATCCTGTAAATACACAAGATGATTGGTATGGAACAGATGATCACGGTATAGTTTGGACAGATCATCCTATGGGTGTTCAATCTGATTTAAAATATGAATTTATGGTTCAAAGATCTAAACCTGCAGGACAGCAAACTTGGAATGCTTATGCTCCAAACCCAGCAGCTCTTTGGTCTAAATACGGAGAGAATGGTAGAGATGGTGACGGAGTTGAATATATCTATGCATGTGTTAATGATATTAATACTAATCCACCTTTAAGAATTACTAGTGTTTTAGACCAAGCTCTGGCAAATATTGAAAACAATTTATTACTAGCTGGTGCTAATTATAGTATCATTGCATGGAGAAAATATCCAGATGATAATGCATGGAAATATGTAACTGATAATGATTATGTTCCACCAAGCAAGAAAGTTTATCATACTGTAGATAGTAACTATCCTGTTGCAGGCTATTATCCTGACACAGATTGGACTGATGATCCACAAGAATTGAATGCTACTGATAAAAAAGTAGAATATGTAGCCCAAAGAAAATATAACGGAACTACAAAAACATGGACTAACTTTAGTACACCTGAGATATGGGCTATGTACGGTGGAACTGGTCCGCAAGGTCCGCAAGGCAATCCTGGCCCTCAGGGAGCTAATGGAACTGGCTACAAATTAGTTAATGTAGGCTCTAAAGCATCTTACAGCGTAACATTAGATAGTTCAAATGACACAGATATCGATTTTGATACATATTTTAATTATAAGATTGCAAGAATCATAAATGGTGAAGTACATTATCTTACAGCACAAGAAAGAGATAATTTTATAATAAATGGTGTTACTTATTTATTATATCCTTATGTTAAGCTAAAAGATACAACACAGTCTCCAGCAGAAGATAAATGGTATAAGTTAGTAACAGTATCACAAGATGTGTCAGGAGAAACTTGTTTCTATTCATTTGGTTCTAATGGCTTAACTACAGCACAAAAGGAAACATTTATCAATAACAACCAATTATTTGAAATTGCTTTGATTCCTATTGTTAGACCTGGAGGTGGTCAATCAGCACCAACTATATTAGACCCTGATGACTATGCAACAGAAATTAATAATGCATTAGATAAACAAGAGATTAAACTAACAATAACTAGTTCTGCGCAGTTACAAATTGTTGAAGGTGACGGAACAAATGCACCTTCAATTAAAGCATTAGTTACTGGCCAACAAGGATTATCCAATAATGTTAGTTCATTATCATTAAGTGTACAAGGAATTCAAACTCGAGTAGATGATTTAGAAGATGGATTTGGTGGAATTCAGTCTCAGATAAATCAATTACCAGATGAAATTGAAATGTCTGTATATGATACAATCAATCAACAGACAGGTATTGATATAACAAATGGTAAGATATCTTTAAATGCAAATAATACTGAAATTAATGGTGGCCTATTAACTGTTAACACTGGCTCAGGTATTGCTTGGACTGACCAAAATGGAGATCCAAAGATTAATATTCATGCAGGGAATTTAGTTGGTAACTTCTCATCAGCAACAGAAGCTATATCATATAGTTCTAAAGGTACAGAAAATATGATCAATTTGTCATCTGGTATAAGTCAGAGAACTGGTACTATTACTAAAGAGTGGATAATACAGACTAACTACAATATGCTTGGTAAACTTCCACAAGGTGCAACAATTTCTGTAAGTGGAATAACTGCTTCATGCAGAATTGATGTTGGTACATGGGAATATTCAAATACAGCAAATCATATACAAAGTAAGTTAGAATTAATATATGATTCAACTGTAATTGCTACTGATATTAAAAACATTACAAGTTTAAGTTCACAGTCAGGTACAGTCAATCATAGTAAATTATCAACTATTGTTGGTTCAGAACAGACTTCTGGTGTGTGGAAAATACGTGCTACTATAGATTTAAATAATGCTAATATTAATATAAGATCTATATATGGTGCTTGGTGCTATGGACAATGGTCAAATGGTAGCTATGAAGTTAACTTTGGTACTGCTCAAGACTATAAAGTATTAGAAATGGCAAATGACGGAATAGATTTCTATACAAGTGGTTCAGATCATATGAAATTTCAACAAGACAATTTCGAACTTACAACAGGAAAGTCAGGTATTAAGATAGATGATACTAATGCAGTTCCATTACAGAAAGCTAGCAATGGTGGATGGGTTACTAATGGAAATATATTAAGAGTTAAAGATCTTCTTAATAGTACAGGTGATGTATTATCCAACGACTATGATTTGTATTTATATACACAGAATTCTATAGGAGATGGTGAGCATAAATTCAATTTAAGTACATCTAATGTACCTATTGGAAGAACAGTTTATTTCAAATCTACAGCTCAAAATATAAACTTAATTAATAGTACAATTGTACTTGGAGACAGTACTGGTATAAAATCAAGTTGCAATATCGGAACACGTTTTACAATGGCTGTATGGACAGGTAGTTATTGGTTAGTACATTATTAATAGTGTAAATATCTGTAAATTACTATAGATTCGATGTTTATATTTGTTAAAGATTTAAGATTTCTTAACATTTATAGACATCGAATCATTGTCTTTAGTTAATGAAAAACAAGCTGAGTTCTTTATGGGAATCTATAAGAAGTTTGGTAAGAAAATAGCTGAGAAATGTAAAATAGTTGCAAGCTCTGAAATAGGAAAACACTTATGTAGAAAAATGTTAAAATCTATAGGTATAAATGACTATATTAAATCAAATAAATCTGATTCAAAAGATTTTATATTAAATATAGATGACGTCGATGGAAATGGCAAATACGACGTTAATGATTTTTTGAAAATGAAAAATGAAGAAATATTAGAAATGAATGATAAGAAGAAATTTGATATATGTTTGATGAATCCTCCGTACTCACGTTCAAGTGAAAATATACATTTAAAATTTGCAGATAAATGTTTAGATATTGCAGATAAACAAATAAGTATATTCCCAATATCATTTATTACAAAACATAATATAAAATCCCAGGATGCATATAAAGAAAAATGGAATGATAAATTAGTTTCTATTGAAGAAGTCTCAAGTAAATTATTTGTAGGTACTGCAATGGCTAATTGTGGAATATATTATTTTGATAATAAAAAACAACAAGATACTATTAATATACACATGTTAAATTCAGATAATCAAAAGGTTAATTCATTATTAGATTTATCTAAATTTAATAATTACGAGCAACAATTTGAGCGATATTTTAAAGATAAACAACATATAATTGGGTATAATTTAGGATATTTTATGCCGTCAAAACATTTAATTAATCAAGGTGTTACGGATAATAAAAAAATTAAAGAAATGAAATTAACTAATGCAAAAGAATGTGTTAAAAAATTACCAGACGATAAAATATTTTTAATCTGTAATGCATTTAATGGTGGTATGAATGCTAAATTTTTTACTCCAAAAAATGGACAAATTATTAAAGGTAAAGATAAATTAATTGAATATATTTGTAATATAGATAATGTGTCAAATGGATATAATGCATTATCATTTAATTCTAAAGATGAGGCTGAAAATTGTAAAGATGCATTAAACCGTCCATTACTAAGATTTTTATTATATAGACTACAACAAGATCAACGAATGACAATAAATAAATGTTATAAATATGTCCCTGATATAAATTGGGAAGATGATCGTGTTAAGACGGATGAAGGCCTATTAGAAGTTTGTGGGTGTCCTAAAGATAAATGTAAAGAATATGCAGAATATTGTAAAAAAGTAATTGATGAAATAGATAAGAAATGAATAATAATAAGAAATTTGATATAATACTAATGAATCCTCCGTATGATAGAGGTCTTGGTGATAAATTTTTAATAAAAACTATAGAAATAGCAAATAATATTATAAGTATTCAACCAGCAAATTTTTTAATTGGTAATAAGAAAAATACAAAATTAATAGAAAAACTTAAACAAGTTTATTATGAGATTAATAGAGAAAAGGATGCTTCTGATGCATTTTTTAAAGTAGGAGCAGTTATTGGTGGAGATACTGCTATTCATTATATTAATTGTAATAAAGATCATAAATTTATATTTGATGGAAATGAAATTAATATTGAAAATTTAGATGATATTAGAAAATATACTGGAGATAAATTTATTGAAGATTTTAATAATAAAATAAAAGAATTATATGAAAACGATAATTTAGTTAATCATATAAAAAACTATGAAAAGAAAGAATATAGTGATGATAATGATTGGTGTATAAAAATTTCAAGAATAAGAGGTCATAAGGGTAAAGGACAAGGTAAGGAAGATCCTGATTTTTATACAATTATTACAAATGACAATAAATTTTTATATTCAGATACAATAGGTCAATATAAAAATATGATTAATAAAAGAGGTAAACAAAGTGGTTTTGTTTGTTATATATCATTTAAAACTGAGGATGAATTAAATAATTTTGTCAATTATTGTAAAACAGATTTTGCCCGTACTGCATTATATTTATTAAAAACATCCCCAAATGTTATTTCGGGAAGAATATGTAGACGAATTCCTTGGTTTAATTTTTCAGATGATCATTTTAATAAATCACCAAAAGAGATAGATGATTGGTTGTTTAAGAAATATAATATATCAAATGAAATAAGAAAACATATAGAAGAAATATTACCAGATTATTATAATATTAGAAAATGACAATAGAACAAATTTTAGATTTAAGCAATTATTCAGATAGTAGATTAGATCGTCGTAAGGGAGCAGGAGGTACTCAAGAGTTCTTCACCCCTTATGAAATAGTCAAGAAGATGTGTGATAAAGTGCCTGAAGAAGATTGGAAAGACCCTAATAAGACATTTCTTGAGCCATCATTTGGAAATGGACAATTTATTTTATATATAATTTATAAAAGACTTCATTCTCATGTTGATTGGAAAACCACTTTAGAAACGCTTTATGGTGTTGAACTAATGGAAGATAATGTTCAAGAATGTAAGGAACGCATATTGAATTTACTCAATGCTTTACAAATTAAATATGATAAA
>Ga0326514_10001150_pt1 | contig 17279 bp, 28 predicted proteins | sample 3_2548_0518_D_FD_203653 | JGI IMG/M metagenome (GOLD analysis project Ga0326514, IMG submission 203653) | Bovine rumen microbial communities from UC Davis, California, United States - 3_2548_0518 | ecosystem: Host-associated > Mammals > Digestive system > Stomach > Rumen | place: USA... | reverse complement strand
TCAAGAAGGCCGGCTGCGGCCACGCTGTGCTGAAAATCAACACCAAAAGTCTGACGGCGGACAAGCAGTTTGCCGCCAATATCAAGGGCTGCAAGGCGCAGGGCATCCCCTACGGCGTCTACCGCTACGTCTACGAGTCCACGGAAGCGGCGGCTAAAAAGGCCGCACAGGCCGTTGTGGAGCTTCTCAGGGCCAACAATGCCGCCCCGGGCACTATTGTCTGGTGGGACGTGGAGGATGCGTCCATCAAGGCCGCTGCCAAGACCACCTTGACGGCCAGCATCCTCGCCGCTCAGCAGGTGATCGAGTCTGCCGGGTACGGGTTTGGCGTCTACTGCGGCAAATACTGGTATGATTCTGTCCTCCAGACAAAGCAGCTCTCCTGCCCGTTTTGGATTGCCCGCTATCCCTCCACTAAGGCGGTGGCGTTTGGGGCGGCACCGTCAGCACAGTATAAGCCTGTCACCACCCAGACGCTCTGGGGCTGGCAGTACAGCTCTAAGGGCACGGTGCCTGGCATCTCCGGCAACGTGGACCTCAACCAGATTTATGGCGTGGCGGCTGTAACGTCCTACCCCGTACCCGCCCGGACGCTCCGCAAGGGCTGCAAGGGCGATGATGTAAAGTGGCTCCAGCAGCGCCTCAACGCCGAGGGCGCAGGGCTGAGTGTAGATGGTGATTTCGGGCCCGTGACTGAGGCGGCGGTGCGGGAGTATCAGCTCCGGCATGGACTGGCTGTTGATGGCATTGTCGGGCCGGTGACACGGCGGGCGCTGGGGGCATAAAAAGAGGAGGAGGCCCTTATGGGGTCTCCTCCTTTTTGCGGCTTATCGGGATTACCGTTGCCCGGCTGTCCGTCGCAGCGTCCGGGTGGATCGCAGTAGGCGGTGTCCATTTTAGCACGAGCTTCCGGCTCGCCGGATCTGATTTAGGCCCCGTCCAGTAGTGGTGCCAGTGCCCACGCCGTAGGTGGGGGCGCTTACTGCTCCCCGTGCCGGTCTGTGCCGGCGCCTGCGACCGGGGCGCAGCTTTGCGCAGGGCGGCGCCGATCCGGACGCCCATATCGTATACAACAGGCGGCTTTGCCGTCGGCTGAATTTTGCCCCTGTTGCGTTTTTGCCTGTTTGCCCCGATACGGGATCGACGGATGTCCGGCTCCAGCGAGTTGATGTACAGTATCACCTCCGCCGCGAATAGACTGAGCGCAACAGCCTCTTTTGTGATCTCCTTTGGGAGCTCATACATCTCGCCTGGAGGCACATATTTGAGGTTTTGTATGGCCTGCGCCATGGTATCCTCCACGCATTGGCCGAGCGTCTGCCCCGGCAGTATATGGAGCATTTGAGCCAATGTCCCGCCGTCGCTCGAAAATTTCCAACTGGCCCGCAACTCATACCGATGCACATTTGTATCCCACTCGATCCAGGCAAAAAAACCAACAAACGAGTCGACAATATTTGTAGAGACGTAGATGCAGGGGTAGGGGAGATGGAGCAGCAGATCCACCGGCAACTCCTCGTCCTCGTCCATCTCATTTGCCTGCGCCCAAAGCGCTTCCGCCAGCGTGTGATCAAGCTGGTAAATGACTCGGTTTTTGCGCCAAAGGTAGCAGGCGGTCACCTCGGCGGCGGCCCTGAATGCGGTTATGATGTCGGTGCCGCTTTTTTGAATGACGGAAGCGGCAGCGGAGATCGGGATAGCGCACTCGTCCGGCCAGTCGAACTCACCGACCGCCTTAGTTGCCTGCAATGTGTCCATGTCCCGCCAAATGCCGGGGCGCATGACGTCCCACTTTGCAATCAGGGATTCTGGGGTGTCGCATGGAATCATTTTAGCACCCCTTTTCACCTTTTGAGGGAGGGGGCGGGCATCCGCCCCCTCTTGATCTTAAATAGTCGTCGATTGCCGCCCGGAACACTCCGGCAACTGTGTCTCCATTGGCGGCACAGGCGGTTTTAAACTGCTCTGCAAGCTCCCGCTTGATCTGCACCCCCAGCATGGTGAGGTGGGCAGAGTCCCATTTTTTACTAGCTCTCTTTTGGGCGTCGGTTTTTGGCATTTAGTCATCCTCCCAAATATCGGAATCATCCATACTGTAGAGCTCACTCCATGCCTCGTGAACAATTTCATCAATGTCAAAATCCCCTGGGATGCTGGGATCAGGGTTCCGTTTTGAGTCGCAGGCGGCGATTAACTCATCCCCGCACCATGAAACGGCATCCGGGAGCCGTTTTGAAATCAGGTGAATCAATGTGTCCTCGCCGCGAGAGGTCAGCGCGCATCCGCTCCCGTCGTCATTCCAACCGTTGGGGATAGCTGCGATCACCGTAGTGTAGTTGTAACTCATTTTAATTCCTCCTTTGCCCCCGTATCCTCCGGGGCGGGTGGGTGGTTTATTTTCCGAGCTGTTTACAAACAAGCTCAAGCATCTTAACGCGGGTTTCGTAATCAGGGCAGTTGGTGATGATTTCCTTAACTTCATCCGGGAGATCGAGAACGGCAAGCGGGCCGCCGATGCGCTTCATAGCCTTGTTCATTCTCTCAATCAGTTCGTTAGTCATTTTGATCTCCTCCTTGGTTTTAAGGGTTGCTCCCTTGATCTGTATATATAATACACCCATAAAGGGTATACGTCAAGCTTTTTTTTTGAAATTTTTGAAAAAAATTTTGGGGGCCGCTCCGGGTGGGGCTCCCTCTTTTTAGTGCCCCTATCATTTTGATGGCGTCACCAAAATAGGGGTGCAACACAAGTGCGACACAACGAGAGCCTAAAGCAAGATTTTATATCACTTTTCAAGTACAAAACCCGCCGATTTCCGTAGAAATCAGCGGGTTTTGCAAGCTGATGGTGAGAATCGAACTCACAACCTTCTCATTACGAGTGCCTCAATCTGTGAGTTTTCTCGGATATTTTCATTGAATAAGTTGCGTAATATGCTATAAAATAATAAAAACGAGAACTTTCGAGATTTATCGTTTATGCCGTTTTTTGACGTTGCGACACAAATGCGACACAAGCGCCGGGCCTACGCCTGGCGCTTGAGTTGAAGCTCCAACGCTTCGGCGGCGGCGACCTCAGCCTGCCTGATAGCGTGGGCATAGATGTTGATAGTAGTGGATGTCTGCGCATGCCCCAGATGAGCCGAGACGGTCCGGACATCCACATTGCCAGAGATCAGCAGTGTGGCGTTGGTGTGCCGTAGGCTGTGGATGGATACTGGAGGCAGCCCACTGCGCTCCACGAAGGCGTGGAACCACGATGTTAGCGTGTCTGGATGGATCGGCCTGCCGTCCCATTGGGTAAAGAGTCGTCCGCTGTCGTGCCATTGGTCGCCGGCCTTGAGCCGGTTTTCCGTCTGCTCGCTCCGCCATTTGCGGAGGATGCTCAGCGCCGGCGTCGGGAGCTTGATAAACCGGTTTGATGATGCGTTTTTCGTCTCGTCCACAAAAACGCCCTTATCCGGAAGATACAGGGAGGACCGACAGATCCGGGTGACGCCGCTCTCGAAGTCGATGTCTCGCCATTCCAGCCCGCACAACTCGCCCCGGCGCATACCGGTGTAGAGCAGCAGTGTGATCATGGTCCGGTATTGCAGCGGCTCCCTATCTAACAACTCCAGCAGCCGGGCAGCCTCCTCCGGGTCCAAATACCGGGCCTCCCTGGTGGATGCCTTCGGCGGATCCAGACGCTCGCAGGGATTGGAGAGGATCATCTGCCACTTGACCGCCGTGGCCAGCATGGAGGAGAGCATGCGGTGATACCGGAGGATGGTACTCCCGCTGAGCCGCCTGTCCTGTTCGACTGGCTTAAATACGGACTCAAGGGGCAGCTCCAGCGCCTTGGCGATTTTGTCGGCGCTGGCCTTTGCGACATTTTTGCCCTGCCCGATCGCTGTCAGTACGCCCATACTGATACCGGCCTGTTTTTGCAGCTCTACCCGTGTCAGCTTTTTGATTTTAAGCAGGGCAGCAAAGTCCACGGCACAGTGATATTTTGTGTCCAGCCGGATCCCGCTCTCCTCCAGATTGTCGTAAAAGGTCAGCAGGTGCAGGGGCCTGATGCTGTCCAGTTTGAGATGTCCCAGTGCCGGGATGACTCGCCGCAGCTGATCCCGGTAGGAGGATAGGGTGGAGGCTCGCAAGTGCTTTTCGGCGTACTCGGCCATCCATTTGTCGGCGTAGTCGGCAAGCTTAATCTTGCCGTCAAGCACAAGCCCCTGCCGGCACTGCTCCTCGAAAACCTCCGCCTGATGCCGTGCCTCTTTGTCCGCCCTCGCCGGAGACATCGGTCTGTCCGGCCTCCAGGTTTTGTTTTTTACGATCTCCCGGCCATCGATCCGGCGGCCGCAAGAAACCCGGATCAGATAGGCGTCACCCCGCTTGATTATCCTCGCCATTTTGCCCTCCTTTTGCTTGCACCGCTCCGCCCTTTATGGTACAATAAAAGGGCGGAGTGCTCCCTTGTGTGGTGCTTGGGTGTCTGCTGCATCTTGGCTCTGGCTGGTGGTGCAGCCTTTGCCTACCTCCCCGGTGCTGGTTACACTGGGGAGGTTTTTATTTTGTCCAAATCCGCAACCGGTTGCGGATTTGCGGTGCTACTTACTGCCCAGCGTGCCGAAAGCGATATAGCACAGCACAGCCGGGATCACGGTGTTTGCCCATGCGATCGGCATGGAGACGATCGCAATCGTATAGAGGATCGCCGATGCCAGCGATAGCCCGCGACTTAGGGCGAGCCATGCGAAAATGTTAAGGATCACAGCCAAGGACACCGCGGCCATGTGAGGCATGATCAGCGCTTGTGCGAGCATCGTTCCCAGGCCACTGCCGGCCGAACCGCCATAGATGTTTTGATACAGATAGTATAGATAATAAGCACCGATGCCGGCGGCAATCAACAGTAGGATGGCCGTCCCTGCGTAGGACTTTGGCTTGCGTGATGGCGCCGCAGGCGGCTGCTCGATCATATCTTGGTATGTCTGCGGCTGATATGCTGGCTGTGGCGTAGACTCTAGCTGATCTGTCAGCCTCTGCCCGCACTCGTTGCAGTATTTAGCATCGCTCAAGACAAATGATCCACATTTTTTACAATACATTCCCTCTCTCCTCCGCTCCATAAATTGCTGCTGATAAAGTAGATAAATTGTTGTAAAATCGCCCCTTGATGTGATTTTATGAAATCAAATTACAAAAACTACCAACAGGCCAGAGACGCAGCGTGGCAGCTGCTTATAGGCTGTGAGGTCTCGGCTCTACCTGCCATCGCCTCCGTCATCTAATCATGCTGGTAAATGCCACGGCCTTTCCCAGTATTTCGACCTCGTCCAACTGGCTCTCCTCATATACCAGATCCTCATACAGGGGATTTGCAGCACGCAGAGTAATCCGTGAACCTGTGTAGTATACCTTTTTAAGCGTCGCCTCCTGGCCGATGCGGACGGCGGCGATCTGCCCGGTCTCAACCTGTGGCGTCCGCTGGATATAGACGGTATCGCCGTCAAAGATCCGGGCGTTGATCATGCTGTCGCCCTTGCACTTGAGCGCAAAATCAGCATGTACCCAACTGGGGACATCCACGGTCTCGTCTGTGTCCTCCACGGCGAGGATGGGCTTGCCACAGGCGATCTCGCCCAAGAGGGGAACGGTGTAGGTGTCTGGCATGGGGAGCACGTTGGCGGGATATGCAACCGAATCGGGGAAAATGTCCACGGGCATATCGTCTACTGAGGTCAGCAAGTCGGACAGGGTCATGCCCATGCCGTTTGCCAACTGTTTTAGCTTGGGGAGCGTTGGCATAATCGGCTGGCGGGTGGTCGGGTTCTCACCCCGCTCAATCATAGATATATATCCGTTAGACAGACTGCATTGTGCGGCAAATTGCCGCTGAGACAGTCCATGCGCATCTCTGTATTGCACAATCAGTTCGCTCAAGGTCATCTATCTCGCACCTCCGTGAAGGATGTTTAATATATTGTACACTGGTAAACGCGTGCAGTCAATAGGGCTGTTTAATTTTTTTAACAGAATTTGATTTTGGGGGTTGACAACTGTCGATCTTTGGTGTATTGTGTGTTTAATCCATTAAACATATGATAAGGGGGTGCTAAAATGGGCTACCGAATCAAAGAGGTGCGGGAAGCTGCGAAGATGACGCAGGAGCAGCTGGCGGCAAAAAGTGGCGTTAGCAGAGGGACAATTTGCGCGCTAGAGAATGGTTCTATGCGTGCGACTACGACAAGGACCCTTGTTCTGCTCGCCGCAGCGCTTGGCGTAACCGTTGACAAGATTTTTTTTGCAGAAGACGTTTAATCTGTTAAACATTACGGAAGGGAGGAGGGCATCAATGCAGATTCAAAAGGGGGTGAAATTATGAACCTCGGGATTGACGGCACAACGATTTACATTGAGGTCAAGCCTGACAAGGATTCGCTTATCCGGAGACTGGCTGACATCGAGATTATGGCAGACAACCTCAAAAGAGAGGCGCACCGCCTGTGCAGCGAGTTGAAGGGCTGCTCCGTGGACGAAGCGGTGGAGGCCGACTAAAATGTCGGCCCCTGCTGAAGCCTTAATCCATGTAGTTTGCAATTGCGTCTTTAACAGCATCCAGAACGTAAAAGACCTGTTTTGCAAACTCCTTCAGCTCGCCCTCTGTGACGGGGCGCTGGCTGTAATCATCCAAGCTCTTTGTCTCATAGACGAAAGTATCCAACGCCTCGTCCAGCTTTTTCTCAATATCTTTCTTGGTCACAATTATCACCTCCTTTCGCCGCCATTTTACCACAGACAGCAGGGGAGGGGCAACCACCACAGACACCCACGCACCACCAAAGGAGGGACCACAATGCCCACACCCAGAATGCGCACTATCTCCAAGGCCGCCGAGGAGCTGCAGCACATTGACCCGGACTGCTGCCTCACCGCCAGCAGCATCCGCCGGCTGGCAAAGTCCGGCCAGATCCGGACAGTAAGCATCGGGCGGCGGATCCTGATCAACCTCGACGAGCTGGAGCGCTATCTCTCCATATCAGCCGCCGAGGATCAGCCGGACGAGCTGCTCACCGGCACCATCCGGGCCGTGCCTGAGGCGATCACGCTGCTGGACACCCGGAGGCGTGCCATCGACTAAGTCCCAAGCACCACACAGGTCCATATCATCCAGCCCCCGGACAGGCGTTTGCCATAGACGTCTGATCTCCTTTCATGGCAGGCCGGGGAGGGCAACTTCCCCCGCCTGTCCGAGGGCTGGAATATATGCCGCAGGCAGTCCGGGCCGGGGACATACACGCCCCAGCTCCGCAGGTGCAACTCCTGCATGCGGCACCAGCCCCAAGGAGGAACAACGCCAAAAGGCGGGGTGAGGCGCCTTCGATGTAAAAATCAACCTGGTTGGGCGGGGGAGTCTTTGACCGTTTCTAACTGAAGATAACGGGAGCGCCCGACAAGGCTAAAAACCGATCCGGCGACCGGACCGTCATTCCGGCACCAGAGACCGCCGCCCTCCGAACCTAGGCGGAGAAGGGCGCCCAGCCGAGAGGCGAGTGTAGGCTGGGCGGGCAACCGTGCGTCCTCGGCGTTAGACCTCAAACGCAGACACGGCAGGGGTGACAGCCCGGAGAGACGGGCAAATCTACACACGAGAGGAGACTACCACTATGGATGAGGCCATCATGGCGCAGGAGATGGAGACGCAGATTGCAGCGCTCTCCCGCCAGTTCCTGGCCGCCCAGCAGGAGGCCGCCGCCCTCCGCAACCAGAAAGACCGGCTGGCCGCCCAGATCACCAATCTGGAGGGCGTGATCGAGAACCTGCACGACGAAAACACCAAACTTAAGGCGGAGTTGTACGAGTACATCACCGCCTGCGGCGAACTGCTGGATGTCTAGGAGGAATTGACATGACAAATCAGACTAACCCCCGCCGCATCCGGCGCACCCCGGACTATGTGCAGGCCGCCCGGACGACATGGCGCTGGGGCTGCTACATCGTCTGCGGCCTGCTGATACTTAACGGCGGAGTGCTGTTGATGATGCTGACCAAGCTGGACCTGACCGGCCTTGGCATCTTGGACTTTGCCGTCTTTGGGTCCCTGGCTTTTGGCATCTGGCAGCTCCGGCCGAGAGCGGGACACAACATCGTGCCCCGCTGGTACGTGGAGGCGCTGATGGAGCTGGGAGGGGAGGAGCAGGTATGAGCAGACAGAGATACCGCCGCCCGGCGCCGGACACTGCTGCGTTGCGTATATTGATCGGTGCCGCCGCACGCCCGGATCTGCCATGCGCCATCAACCAGCGCAATCAAGGGCGTGAGCTGCGCAGGGTCACGTCAGCCAAACAATTTGAGTATCTGTATGCCTACTATGTCCGTGGTCTGCTGATGCGGGAGATCGCCGCAGAGCAGGGCGTCGCAGTCAGCTCGGTCTGCCGAGGCATAGAGCGTGGTAGGTACAAGGCGGAGCGTATACTCAACCGGGAGGATGGATCGGATGGACAATAACAAAAAAACTCCGGAGCCTGTTGCCGCAGGCCCCGGAGCGGATGCAGTAGCATCACAAAATCCTACGAATAGTATAGCACAGACGGATGATAAACGCAAGGCTTTGCCCTCTTATTATCTGGTGATCCCGGCTCCGGTTGCGTTTGACAGCGAGCTGAAACCAAACGCAAAGCTGCTCTATGGCATGATCTCAGCTCTCACCCGTACAGAGGGCTACTGCTGGGCGACCAACGCCTATCTGGCTGAGCTGACGGGACTCACCGAGGGCAATATTGGCCGATTGATCACCCAGCTGGAGGAGCGGGGACATATCGCCCGGGAGATCGCCCGAGACGAGGAGACCAATGCCGTCACCGGTCGAAAAATATGGCTTTGTCAGCCGGGCGTGGCGTCTGTCAACCCTCCCTGCAAAAATGCAGACCCCTCCCTGCAAAAATGCGGGGACCCTCCCGGCAAAAAAGCCGGAAAGAATATTATATTAGATAATAATATACCCCCTATATCCCCCAAGGGGGCGGACGAGCGCTTTGAGAATTTCTGGAAGCTCTATCCCTCCCGAAAAGGGCGGAAGAACGGTAAGGCGCAGGCCCGCACCGTCTGGCTCCGCCTCAAGGCGACGCCGGAACTCTACGAGCTGATCCTCGCCGGGCTGGATGCCTATAATCACAGCGATGAGGTACAGCGGGGCTATGCCATGGACGCCGCCCGATGGCTCCGAGGACGCCGATGGGAGGACGAGGTAGAGACAACTCGGAGTCTTAACCAGCCTGCCGGCGTCGGCGCCCTCTCGGCTGACTATGCGGAGGATCTCCCGGGAGGTTTTTGGGATGACTGACGCGGCGCTGACCCGCTGGGCACTGGCGCAGGACAGCGTCCTCGGTTCCTGCCTGCTCAGCCAGCGGGCAGTGACTACCGTCCTCAGCCAGACCACGGCGGAGATGTTTGACGAGGCGCACCGGCCCCTTTATCTGGCGATCTCCGCCACATTCGCAGCGGGAGAACGGGTGGACCCGGTGACGGTCTCCGGCCGGATGCCGGAGAGCAGCGAGCTGCGGGACTACATGATGCAGCTAATGGACGTGACGCCGACCGCTGCCGGCGCCACGGATTACGTACGGCAGTTGCGGGAGCTGCACCGTCTGAGGCAGGTGCAGGAGCTGGGGCAAAAGCTGGCGGATGCCCAGCAGATGGAGGACGTCTCGGCGCTGATGGGGCAGCTGACCGGGCTGATGACGGTGCGGCAGGAGGCACGGGTGTTTTCCTTCGCGGATCTGATGGGCGGTTTTTTAGATGCCCACGCCCAGCGGCCGAATTATCTGGGCTGGGGGCTGCCGATGCTGGACAAACTGCTGACCGTGCGGCCGGGGAGCTTTGTCCTCCTGGGCGGCTATCCCTCCGCCGGCAAGACTGCGTTGGCGCTGCAGTTCGCGGTCCAGCAGGCCCGGCAGGGGCGGAGGATCGGGATTTTTAGCTATGAGACGGACGAGGCAAAACTCCGGGACAGGATGGTTGCCCACGATGCGGGGTATCCGCTGGCCGACATCCTGACCCAGACTGCGGATCAGATGGACTATGACAAGCTCCGGGACACCCTCCACCAGCTGAGCGAGCTGCAGGGGCGAGTGATCGTGGCTAACGGCATGACGGTGAGCCAGATCTACTCCATGAGCGCCGCTTATGGCTTTGACGTGATCTATGTGGACTATGTGCAGCTCGTCCGCCCGGACAACCTCCGGCTGCCCCGGCATGAGCAGGTGGCAGAGATCTCCCGGCAGCTGCAGGGCATGGCGCACGCCACAGGTATCACGGTGATCGGCCTCAGCCAGCTCTCCCGCCCGGAGAAACCGGCGCAGACCCAGCGGCAGAGCAAACGGGTACGCCTGGGAGATGAGGAGATCATGCTCCCGCCCCGGCTGATCCCGGTGCGGGAACCGACCATGAGCGACCTGCGGGAGTCCGGCCAGTTTGAGCAGGACGCCGACGCCATCCTGATGGTGTGGCGTCCCTATCCGGATAGCGAGGAGATTACCGACCGATATCTGCGCATCGCCAAAAATAAAGACGGGGCGGCCGGGGGCAAGATCGACCTCCATTTTGACGGCAAGACGCAGCGCTTTTGGACGGCAGATCCCCGCAGCCTGATGCAGCGCATCCGGGAGGCTGCGTCTCCTCGGAGGCAGGATCCGCCCGAGCCGCAGGTGCAGCAAATGACATTGACGGAGCTGACGGACGATGATCCGGAGCTGCCGCCGGAATGGAGACAGGACGATGGATGATAATAAACCGACGCTTGCCCAGATCAACGCCGCCGCCCGGCGGGCGCATCTGAGCTACGGAAACTTTGTGGCCGGAGGCTACCCGGTGCCGAGAGACATCCTGCTCCAGGAGGAGCCGCCCAGGCAGCGGAAAAGCCTAATCGACCGTGAGCTTTTTGAGGAGCTCTATTATCTGGGCTATACCGATGCGATGATCTCCCAGCAGATGTGCGTGCGGTATGGGGCTGTCGGCGACTATAGGCGCAAGCTGGGGCTAAAGCCCAACCGGAAATACCGAGAGAGGAGCCGAGACTATGGCAAGTGATTTTTTAGATCAGGCCCTGAAAAATATCAACGAAGGGCTGGAAAAGGTAAAAGATGCAAAAGGGCGAGTGATCGCCCCCAGCGTGGCGGATGCCCTGCGGGACTTTTGCCGGCAGGAGCCTGCCTTTGCGCAGACCGTCGCCGAGGACGGCGGCTTTGACGGGTGCATCGCCGATGTCGTCAAGGGCGTGGGCTCCAGCATCTCCGATCTGGACTGTTACCGCCGGGCAGTCAAGCATTATTTCCCGTCGGCAAACGTCAAGATGCAGCTGACCATTGAGATGGCGCCGGAGACGCAGGCGGACAAGCCCGCCGGGATCGTCCTCGACTTCTCGGATTTGTTTTTCTGAGGGGTGCGGATATGCCGGAGAAATGCAATATCCCCGCCGAGGAGCGGGAGGCGCTGTTCGACCTGTTCCCGGACTGCACCAGTCCGGAGGAGGACGAGGAACTGCGCCAGGTATTTACCCAGTATCTTTTTTACCATCGGCTGGATCGCAAGCGCCGTGCCTATCTCTGCACCGCCTGCCGCGATCTCTGGATCGACAGAGCCGATCAATATGGCCACAACGACGCCTATTACTGCCCCCGCTGCTTGCAGCGGGTGACGCTCAAGGCCGTCGGGCGCATGGGACAGGGGATGACCAATGTGGGCTACTCCTCTCTGTTCGAGGCGCACAACGTCGTGTTCTTCCGCCGGGCGGAGGACGGCGGACTGCTGGTCTCCGGCGGCAAGGCGGAGGTGATATATCGTCCGGGTTCCACGGACGGCGTCGGATGGCCCGGAGCATGGGATGAGCTTGACGGTCTGGTCTGGCCGGTGCTGGAGCTTGATTTCAGCGAGCGCCGCCGCTACTACATGGCGCCCTCCCGGCTCGCCAGTTGGAAGCGCAGCTACGGGTACTATAACCGCGGGATCTTTGGCTTTGACTATCGGCAAAGCGACTGGGACAACGTCGGGTCGGCGGGAGAGCCAAACCCTGCCGATGGCGGCCGCATGTCTCCTCAGCCGGACGGCGGGCTTTACTACGTATTCGGCTGGCCTGAGCTGGAGAGGTCTGCGCTTAGGTACTCCGCCGTGGAGCAGGCGTTTGATATCGAGCATCTCAGCCTGTACCGTGGAGTAGTGTCCTACCTCGCCCGGTACAGCAGGCGGCCGCAGGTAGAGATGCTGACCAAGCTGGGGCATCACGATGTGATCGACTGCATGCTGCATGACGATCTGCTGGGCGGTGTCGTCAACTGGCGGGCAAAAACGCCCCACGGCTTTTTTAAGCTGAGCAAGCCGGACTACAAAGGCTGGGCGAGTCAAGGCGGGAGCCTCGACGTGCTCCGAAAATGGGCCCAGTACGACGGAAAGCTGTCCCTCGCTCAGTTTGCCGGGGCATGTGCCAAGATCGGCAATGCCGACGCCGGACAGGTGCTTACCATCGGGGAGAGGTACGGCGTCCGAATCGGCAAGCTGACCTCTTATCTCGACGGATATGTCAGCGCACACACGTGGCTGGATTATGTGAGTATGGCGGAGCGCGTCGGGCAGGATCTCGCCCAGACAGATGTGCTGATGCCGAAGGATCTCCAGCGCCGCCACGATAGACTGGCCGAGCAGATCGAATACATGGAAAATATGGAAAATCTCAAAAAGTACCGCCGCAGGCTCAAGGCTCTGCGCACCAAGTACGAGATGGAAACTGCCGGATACCTGATCCGCGTGCCGACGTTAGCCGCAGAGATCCGCACGGAGGGCAATGCCCTCAAGCACTGCGTGGGCGGTTATGCGGATCGCCATATGTCCGGCGAAACGACGATCCTTTTCCTCCGATCTTCGGAGCAGCCGGATGAACCTCTCTGCACCATCGAGATGCGGTCGGACGGCGTGACCATCCGACAGATCCACGGGTACCGCAATGACTACGGGCTGGAGAGTCCGATGATACTCTACAAGATGTTTTTGGATATATGGCTCCCATGGCTGGCGGCCGGCTCCCGCAGGGATAAGCAGGGCAGGCCGATCCTGCCCAAAACAGACGATACAGCAATCACCCAAGCACCACAAAAGGAGGCAGTATAATGGACGAGATCCAGATCAATCGTATAGATACCATCACCGGGCAGATCATTGCCTGCAAGCAGTCCATGGGCCGCTCCATTTTGGAGATCGGCAAGCTCCTGATCGAGGCCAAGGACGCCCTACCCCATGGCGACTGGGGCAACTGGCTCCGGGAGCGGGTGGAGTTTTCCGAGCGCACCGCCCAGAACTTTATGCGGGTCGCCCGGGAGTATGCCTCAAATCCGCAACTGGTTGCGGATTTGGGAAGCGTCCGCAAGGCCATCGCCCTGCTGGACGTCCCGGAGGAGGAGCGGGAGGCCTTTGTCGAGGAGACCGACGCCGCCCAGCTCACCGCCCGGCAGCTGGAAACAGCCATCCGGGAGCGGAATGTCGCCATTGAGGAGCGGGAGACCGCTGAGGCGTCCCGCTATGAGATGGAGCGCAGCCTGCAGACTGCCAACGGCACCATCGCCAGGCTGAATGAGCATCTTGCCCAGCAGCGGAAGGAGTTGGAGGATCTGCGGAGCAAACCAACCGAGGTCGCCGTGGAAACCGTGGTAGATGAAGCCGCCGTGAAAAAAGCCGCCAAGGAGGCGGCAAAGGAGGCCAGGGAGAAGGCGGAGAAAAAGGCCGCTGCTGCCATTGAGTCGGAGCAGGCCAAGGTCAAGGCCCTGGAGGAGGAACTGGAAAAGGCCAGGGCCTCCAGCGACACCCAGCGGGCGGAGGATGCTGAGGCGCAGGTGGAAAAGCTGCGCAGAGAGCTGGCCATTGCCCAGAACCCTGACGTGCTGGCCTGTCAGATCTGCTTTGACCAGATCAAGAGCCTCGCCAACCAGATGCAAGGCTATATCCTCCGGCTCAAGGCAAAGGAACAGGCGGAGGAGTACGGCAAATGTAAAACGGCTCTGACCGCTCTGGCCCAGGCACTGGGAAAAGCTGCGGAGGGGGTGTGAGATGGCAAACAGGATCCAGGAGCTGCGACTCCATCACAGCCTGACACAAAAACAGCTTGCAGATTTGATTGGAGTAAAACCGCACACTATCAGTCAATATGAGCACGGTCTAAGAAAACCCATTTTGCGAAACGTTAATGCGCTGGCAAAGCTGTTTGGCGTCTCCGCTGCCTTTCTTTTGGGGCTGCCGGAGAATACCGACTTTGTTACCGTGGTGAGGTGCTGGGAGTGTAAATACGCCTGCAGGTCTAGCGTGCTGCCGCTGGTTATTTGTGGTCACGGCAAGGGACTGGTTGATCCTAAGCCAGACAGTTTTTGCAGTTACGGCGAACGGAAGGAGGACAGCAATGAGACCAATTGATGCGGATGCGCTGAAGGCACACATTGACAAACTGCCCGCACTGCCAGATGGAAACTTTGCAGGAACCCACAGCGCGTTAAAAGCATTGATAAATATGCAACCCACCATCGACGCTGTGCCAGTGGTGAGGTGTAGGGAGTGTAAGCACTGGGCTGAGCATACAAAGGGCTATTTGGGAATCTGCTCATTCATTTCCTGCAACTTTGTCATGGAAAACGGATATTGCGCATGGGGCGAACTGAAGGAGGACAGCAATGAGACTGATTGACTTCGATAACTACTACGGGCATGAGCTGGTGGTCATCGGCAACATCCACGACAACCCGGAGCTGCTGGGAGGTGCGGAATGATGGGTGTAGCTGAATGGGTGGCGTTGATTTTGCTGCTCGTTATAATTGTTGTTTGTGTTTTGTGCGTGGTGGCGCTCCCGTTCCTGCTGCTAATTGGGTGCATAAATGTAGCCAATAGCATCTCCAGAGAGCCGAGGCTGTGGCCGCCGGAGGACAGAGAGGGCGACCATGAAATGTAATAACTGCCCCGCCCTCCGCACAGAGGGGTTTGAATACCCGGAAAGCTACTGTGCAGCAGGAGTCCCGGAAGATGGGAAAATGGTGACTGACGACGGGTGCCGGTACACGATGAGGAGAATCGCCGCCCGTATAGACCGGCGAGACCGGCAGGCAGCCCGACAGTACGACGGCGTGGCCGAGTACTATCAGGAGGAGCAGGAGAAAGAACACGCCATGCGGGTTGCCATCAAGAAGGGCATGGAGGAAAGCCGCTGGCATGACATCGTGCTTGCCAGGAAGTCAGATACGGACGGCGGCCTCTTTGAGGCGACAGAAAACATCCTCAACGACGAAATGCCTGCCTACGTTATGTGGGCTTATCAGGACGCCGAGAGAGAAATCCAGAAAGGCTATTGCGCAAGGTGCGAGTACGGCGTTAGAAAACGCCCGCAAAAGTGCGCTACCTGCCGGAGGAACCGATACATGAAGGACAATTTCAAGGAGGACGACCATGAAAGGAGACCTGAAAATGAATAGCAATAATAGTAACGCAAGCTCCGGAGGCATTGGCTTCTTCGGCCTCTTGGCAATCGTGCTTATCACACTCAAGCTGCTCGGCGTGATCGACTGGGCGTGGTGGATCGTGCTGGCTCCGCTCTGGGGGCCCGTGTCTGCTGCTGTGCTCATCGTCGTCATCGTGGCAATCGTCCGCCGGTGGTGACGCCGTGAGCAGCCAGATCCTAAAGACCTTCCTTGCCGGGGACACGGTCTATCAGCTCCTCTATGATAATGTCCGGGTCAACCCGGACGATCCCCGAGAGGTCAAGCGGCTTAAACGGGCGCTGAGCCAGTCCATCTCCCGGCACATCCGATCACGGCGGTTTTGTACGGAGCTGCTGCTCCGGGAGAACTTTGACGAACGGGCGTGGTGGTGCACGCTGACCTTTCGGGAAGATCGGTACCCGGCGGAGAAGGTCAAGGCGGGTTACCGATGGGCGTACTTCCTCAAACGCCTCCGGGAGCAGGGCTATGACTCTATCCGGTACTTTAAGGTGCTGGAGCATAAGCACGGGGACGCCCGCTTCCACTTCCACGCCGTGATGGACGGCGTGCCGAGGGCAGTGATCAAAAAGACGTGGATGCAGCTATACGGCGACGACGTCAAAATCAAGCGCCTGCGGATGGATAAAATCCGAGGGCTGGCGGCCTACCTATCCAAGGAGGCGGGGGACGAGGTCGGCCGCCACAACTACTCCCGCTCCCGGGGACGTAACCGCCTCCGGGAGCCGGTGAAGTCCATGGAGATCGTGGACGGGAGCTATCAACTCGTCCCGCCACCGGGCGTCACGCCCATCGAACGCCACACGCTGGAAGAAAACCGGTTCGGGCGTTCCTCCTATCTCTTCTTCCGTGCGCCTGCGCAGACAGCAGGCCCACGGGGGCATAGCAAGGGGGTAGGGGGATTAGGCTTGGAACCAACAAGGAAAAAGGGGGAAATAAAAACATGGCGTTGAAAAATGTGCCGAAGTGTGATAAGATAATGGCAAGCCAGGATGGCCGGGTGCGCTGCCCCTACTGCGGCAAGCCGCTACCCGGCAGGTATCCCAACGGCGTCCACGGCGCAATGCTGATTTGCAAAAACAGCAGGTGCCGGAGCGGCGGGCGGGAGATCGAAGTTAATATTCCAGCGGCCCAGCGGATCCGGCATCCCAGCGCCCATTGATCGTATGCGAAAGCATGACGGTCGATGGGCGCTTTTTGTTTTGTTTTAGCGCAGGAGGTGATAGCCCTGGCAAACAAACCAATGCGGCCCTGTAAGCATCCGGGCTGCGGCGTACTGACATCGGCGGGCTACTGTGACGCCCACAAGCCGGCTGACCGCCGGACGCCGCAGCGTTGGCGGAGCTGGTACAGCAAGCCGATATGGACCGAGCAACTGCGGCCTGCCCAACTGTTGCGGGAGCCGTTCTGCCGGGATTGCGCCCGGCGGGGCGTCCGCACGAGAGCGACGGACGTGGACCACGTCGTGGACCACAAGGGCAACTGGGCGCTGTTCAGCGACCCGGGGAACCTGCAGAGCCTTTGCCACAGCTGCCACAGCCGGAAAACGCTGGCGGAGATGCGTTGGGGATCAAAAATGGGCGGCCATAGGGGGCGTTAAGAAGCGCTTTTCTTGCTTTTCTTGCTTTTCTTTCCTCGCTCTCTCGCTCTTTCTGCCCCCTCGCTTGGGCGCACGGGCGTGCGTGCGGGCAACCCGCACGCACACGCGGGCCCGTCCCTTGCGACCTCCCCCCCCACCCCGAAAAAGTTTGGGAGGCGGCCGCCACATAC
>Ga0326514_10001149_pt1 | contig 17280 bp, 32 predicted proteins | sample 3_2548_0518_D_FD_203653 | JGI IMG/M metagenome (GOLD analysis project Ga0326514, IMG submission 203653) | Bovine rumen microbial communities from UC Davis, California, United States - 3_2548_0518 | ecosystem: Host-associated > Mammals > Digestive system > Stomach > Rumen | place: USA... | reverse complement strand
ACCGGACGATTATGACCGGCTCAAAGCGTCCTACGATGAGCAGAAGGCCCAGCTCATAACGTGTACCGGTTACGGCTTGGAGGCATAAGATGGACAGATCCACGCCGATATATCTCGTTGTAGAGACTAAGACGCAGAACGCCATTGGCGAGTGGATCTCGACAGAGCAGCTGCGGAAGGTGTACGCGAACGTGTCGAGCGTTTCAGCGTCCGAGTATTTCAACGCATCCCAAATCGGCCTTAACCCTGAAATACGGTTCACAATGTTCGCTCCTGACTATGACGGTGAGCTTATCGTTGAGTGCATGGGGTATCGTTATTCCGTGTACAGGATTTACCGGGCCACAACCGACAAGATGGAGCTGTACGCACAGCGCGAAGCTGGAACGGCAACGATGTCCACAACGGCGGTGACGGGAAATGGCGAAAACCTATGAAATCGGAAGAGCGGTTGAAAAGGTACTCGCAGAGTACAAGGACGCAACCGTTGAAACGATGAAAAAAGCCATAGACAAGACTTCCAAACAGGCTGTGCGCGACTTGAAAGCAGACTCTCCGAAACGGACGGGCGCATACGCGAAGTCATGGGCATCCAAGGTTGACAAGAAGACAAGCGTGTTGGCATACGAAAAGATAGTGTTCAACAAGAAGCACTACAGGCTTACTCATCTGTTGGAGAAAGGCCACAGAAAAGTAAACGGCGGCTTTGTAGCGGCTCAGCCGCATATAGCCAAGGTTGAGCAGGATGCCGTCAAGACGCTTGTAAAGGAGATCGAGAAAAACGTATGACACTTGATGATATGAGAACGCTCCTGTTAGGGACGGGGATGCCTGTTTCGTATTCCTCTATCCCTTTGGATCGTAACACCGTCCGGCCGTACATCTGCTTCTTCCAAGACGCTGACCGCAACTTCGCCGCAGACGGGATTGTCTACTACGCACGAAAGGTATTCACCGTGCGCCTGTACACGGACACCCGTGACGAAGTTTCGGAGGGGCTTGTCGAGAACTCCTTGACAGGGCTTTACTGGACAAAGGAAATCAGTTTCCTTGATGACGAAAAACTGTATGAAATCCAATATTCTATTGAGGTGTAAAAATGGCTGAAAATAAAGTTCGTTTCAATTTGAAAAACGTGCATTATAGCGTCATTACCGAAACCGTAAGCACGGATGGTGTGGTGAGCTATTCGTTTGCCACCCCGGTGGCTGTTCGCGGCGCGGTGTCCCTCGACCTCTCTCAGGAGGGTGAAACTTCTCCCTTCTATGCTGACGGCATCGTGTTCTATCGTTCCATCAGCAACAACGGGTATACTGGGACGCTGGAGATGGCACGTTTCTCCGACAAGATGATGCAGGAAGTGTGGGGTGACACGCTTGGCTCCACTTCCAAGGTACTGACCGAGAACGCGAACGTGGAGCCGAAGAGCTTCGCGTTGCTGTTCCAGGTTGACGGTGATGCTGACGAGGAATACTACTGCCTGTACAATGTGAGCGGATCTCGTCCCTCCATCGGCTCTCAGACCAACGAGGAAACCAAAGAGCCGCAGACGCAGAGTTCCGATATCGCGGCTATTCCTCTGGCTGACGGGCGGGTGCTTGCCCGTACCACCGCTGACACTCCTTCCGCAACCAAGTCTGCTTGGTTCACTACGGTATTTCAGGAGTCGTAACATATGGAGCGCACGATCAATATCGGCGGCGCAGAGATGAGGATGAGGGCTTCGGCCCTCATTCCTCGTTTGTACAGATTCAAGCTGGGGCGCGACCTGATCAAGGATATGTCCCAACTTGAAAGTGCGTACAAAAGAGCTGTGTCCGTAAAGGAGGACGCAACGGACGAAGAGAAAAAGGCGGCGCAGTTTTCTGCGGTTGACCTGACTATCTTTGAGAACATTGCGTGGGCTATGGCAAAGAACGCTGATCCGAACGTGCCGAATGACCCTGATGAATGGCTCGACACCATTGACGGCGTGTTTTCCATATACGAAGTGTTGCCGCAGATTCTTGAACTGTGGACGGCTGGGCTTGAAACAACTTCAAAACCAGTAAAAAAGTGAGGCCGACAACCCGTGAGGCCAACGGGAGCATTTTCATGTTAAGATGCGCCGAGTTGGGGCTGTCGGATGAAGCCTTGAACAACATGAGCATGGGTATGGTATTCGATATGTTTACCGAACGGGCGAACGATAACCACAAATACCCATACAAGGCAACGCAAGACGATATCTACTCCTTCTTTGGAGGAAAGAAATAATGGCAGATAAAATCCGTGGCATAACCATAGAGCTGGGCGGTGACGCTTCAGGTTTAAGCAAAGCCCTCAAAGATGTCAACGGTGAAATATCCGAAACTCAAAAACAGCTCAAAGATGTTGAGAAGCTGTTAAAGCTCGACCCCAAGAACACCGAGTTACTTTCGCAAAAGCAGAAACTGCTTGGTGATCAGATAAAGAACACTTCAAGCAAACTTGAAACCCTGAAACAAGCTCAGGCGAACATGGACGCGAACGGAGTTGATGAAAACTCCGAGCAGTACATGGCCCTTCGGCGCGAGATCGCGGCTACTGAAACAGAAGTCAAGAACCTGAAGACCGCATCACAGGAAACATCCACCGCCATGTCAGGCGTGGCGCAAGCGGCTGAAAAGATTGCCAAAGGCGCACAGAAAGTTGCGGACAAAACGAAGAAGCTGTCTGCGGCAGCTGCCGGCGCACTCGGAGCTATCGGCGGACTTGCCTATAAAACGGTGCAAAGCGCTGACGAGCTGAACACGCTGGCGAAGCAGACCGGGTTCAGCGTTGAGGAATTGCAGAAATTCCAATATGCAGCCGACTTGGTTGATGTTTCTGTTGAGGACATCACAGGAGCCGCCACAAAGCTGAAGAAAGCGGTTTCAAGCGACTCCAAAGAGCTTGCCGCTCTTGGCGTTAAGACAAGGAAAGCAGACGGTTCCTTCCGCGACATCAACGACATCTTCTATGACACCCTCGCGGCTTTAGGGAACATAGACAACGAAACCGAGCGCGATGCCAAGGCTATGGCAATCTTCGGAAAGTCTGCCGACAGCCTTGCCGGTATCGTTGACGATGGTGGAAAGTCCCTGAAAGAACTTGGTCAAGAAGCCGAGGACATGGGCCTGATAATGTCGAAGGACACCGTTGACAGCCTGAACGAGGTGAACGATTCCATTGACAAGCTAAAAGCGAAGTCAAAAGCTCGTCTTGCTGAAACAGGCGCAAAGGCCATGCAAGTTCTGACTCCCGTCCTTGAAAAGGTGCTTGGCCTGATTGACAGGCTGTTGACGGCTATCGGGAATCTGACCCCGGAGCAGTTGAGCCTTATCATGACCGTGCTTGCCGTCATAGCCGCGATATCACCTCTTGCTACGCTCATTTCTCATATATCGTCATTGGTTGCGTTCATTCCAACGTTGATCACTGGCGTTGGTACGGCGTTGACATGGCTGATGGCGAACCCGATTGCGCTTGTGATTGCCGCAATCGTTGGCCTTGTTGTCCTTATCGCGACAAAGGGTGACGAGATACAGGCCCTGTTAGCTAACCTTGACGCATGGCTGCAGGGCGTATTTGCAACCGATTGGACGCAGACATTCGGCCCTGTCCTTGGCGGCATCCTCAACGGTTTCTTCGATACCGTGAAGAACGTGTGGGATATGGTCAAGGGAGTTTTTGACGGGATCATTGACTTCATCCGGGGCGTGTTTACGGGTGATTGGACTCGCGCATGGAACGGTGTGAAAAAGATATTCTCGTCAATCATGAGCGGACTTTCTACTGTTGTGAAAGCACCGTTAAACGCCGTCATTGGCATGATAAACGGAATCATTGACGGCATCAACTGGCTCATAACCCAAGTCAACAAAGTCAGCTCGTTAATCGGCGTGAAGATAAACGGCAGCATAGGAAAGATACCGATGCTGGCTAACGGCGGCGTTCTTGAACAAGGCTCTGCTATCGTTGGCGAAGCTGGCCCTGAGCTGTTGTCTATGAGCAACGGAAAGGCTGTTGTTCAGCCGCTGACGAACCAATCCGCAACAACGCCAACCGCTCCTATCCTTATCACGGTGCAGAGCGTCCTTGACGGGCGTGTTATCGCGGAGTCTACCACTAAATATCAGGAAAGGGCGGCACGGGCGCATGGTTGACGCATTTAACTATATCCTAATCGTCAACGATGACGAAACCACCTTCGATTTAGGGCAATACATCGACAAGAACAGCGTGAAAATGAGTATTGCGCCAAGGGTGTCGAGGATCATAACCACGATTGACGGGCGCGAACACATTTCAGGCTTCGGATACAGGCAAACGCTGTCATTCAAGTTCAATCCGTTGACCCGTGGACAGGCGGTTGATGTTGTGTCGAGGATGATCCAGGCGGCGGCTTTCAAAGTTGAATACAGGAGCCTGATGCCACCTGACACAATGGAATCCAGCTTTGATATGCGCCTTTCACAGATGTCTGCCGAGTACCTTTCAAGGTGCAAATTCGGCGGTGCAAACTGGTATCAATTTGACGAGATACAACTGGTACAGCTATGAGTGTCACATACGATGCAGGGGAGAAAACGCCCGTATTCTATCTTGACTTCTACAACGGCTCAACGCTTGTCGGTTCTGTCAGCAATGCTGATATATCCGACCTTCAGATACAGCGCAACCTGATAGCCGACAAGCCTACCGTTGGACAAGCTAACGCCGGGGAACTTACTTCCACGTTCCTAACTCCGTCATTTACCATACCGCGCATGGCGAAGATAAACGTGCGGATCGTATGGGGCGGGGCAACGTATTCGGCAGGATGGTTCTTCATCGACACACGCTCATCCAATCCGACCAACAACACGCTGACGATAAACTGCTATGATGCCATGCTGATGGCTGAGCAGTTGTGTCCTGCATACGGGACGGACATCAATGTTGTCACATCCATAGCAGGGCAGATGGGCGTTTCCGTTGCCACAAGCGTGACGGACAATATCGTGAACGCATACAACGTTCCACAGGCGCAGATGCAGAACAGTTCCCGTGATGTCCTGAAGACCATTGGCGCGGCATATGGCGGCAGTTTCTTCATCACGAAGAATGGTGAGCTTGGTTTCGCTGGGCTTGTCCCTGCCCCGGAAACGTTCTATTTGGTTGATCAGAACGGTGACGCTATCACTTTCGGAGGTGACCGCATAATTGTCTACTCATAACATTGGCAACAGATGCGCCAACATAGAAATAGACCATCCGTGGACACCAGTTTCACAGGTGATAGTCAAGGTTGACGAAAACACATCATATTCTGCTGGTGACACCACGGGCCGCACGATGGAGATATCCTGTCCCATCGGCACACAGACAATGGCGAACAATCTGCTCACGGTTTTCTCAGGCTTCGTGTACAAGGGCTACAAGGCCACGGATGCGCTGATAAAGCCGAGCATGGAGTTGGGTGACTCCGTTAGCATTGGCGGTGTCTACTCCATTGTCGGCGGTATGTTCATCAAGGGGGAGATGATCCTCGCCGCAAACCTGACAGCACCATCGTCCGGGGACATCGACCACGAATACCCATACGAAGAGTTCCGAAAGATTACCGTTGCCGCGAAGAACATCAAGCACGGCGGCTCATACGGTACGATGCACGGTAGCGGCATATCAGGGCATAGTATCTCAACCTCACAGACAAGTTCAGGCATCAACACAAGCCTTGCTGACGCTGACTTTTCTGCTGATGTGTTCAGCGGCGCGGCTTCAGCAAGTTGGATGAAAGCCGGAAACATACTGGTCACATCGGGCGGTACGCTTAGAACGGTTTCTCAAAATTTCATATTTGGGTCAACAAATGTATATTGGAAAGCAAAAGAGTTCCTTGACGGCGAAGGAAACACAATCTATTTGCACTATCTTGGGTACTAATAAGGAGGGAAAATGGACAATATAAGATTAAGTGACGGGCGTGAGGTGTCCGTTGTTTCTTTTGCCATTTCAACGGCAGGGTATCTGTTTATCCGTGTTTCAATGAGCATAGCCGAGGCATACACGTTTTTCTCGCATGGTACGGATTCAATCGTTTATAAGCCAAGCGAAGGAGAAGCGCGGCGTGTTCTTGGTTTCACAAATATCGCATACATCGTAAACGAAGAAAACTGTGTGCGTGTTGCGCTTGTGCGCCCGCCAGAGTTTTGGGAGGCATAAATGGCAGACAAACAAATCAGCGAACTAACAGCGGCATCCAATTTAACAGACAGCACTTTGCTTGTTGTGGAGCAAGGCGGCTCTGCAATGAAAGCAAACTGGGGCATGATGAAGAACTACATTAGCCCCGGTGTCGCACAGATATACTCCAGCAGTTCCACTTATGCTGTTGGTGACTATGTACTGTATCAGGACACGCTCTACCGTTGCACCACCGCCATCACCACCGCAGAGGCGTGGACGGCGGCGCATTGGACGGCGGCTGTGCTTGGGGATGATGTCGGTGATTTAAAGAGCGCAATTCAGCAGGACGAAAGTGTGATTTATACCACTGGGGGTGCGTATGCTGTTGCTGCGTCTCCTACTGGGTACAGGCTCAACGAAAGTGACGGCTTGTGTTCGTCTAATGCAGGATATAAGCTTGTGAAATTTGCCTGTAATGCGGGTACGCTTGTAAAAATTGTTTCGGATGACCGTTGGCAGTTTCAAAGCTCTGCGAGTGTGCCAGCAAGCGGAACGTCGAACAGGGTCGGAAAAACTTACGGAACAGGCACATTTTTCATGACCGTTCCCAACACCGCGACATATATTATAATTTCGTCCCCGATTGATTCAAGCAACGCAAAGGTTTATAGCACGTCCACAATCGAGGATGATGTAGAAAAGGCAGATATACTGATAGATTCTGAAATCGACAGGAACACGATTGGTTATTATGAACTAAAGCAGGCAAATTTTGAACAGGGTAACTATACAAACACAGGCGTGAAGGAAGATGCTTCCAGAGTTATCAGAGCTTCACAAGTCTACAAAATCAAAGACGGAGATAAGCTGGTAACGAAAGCATCTGATACATTATATATGGGGTGGTATCTACTATCTGCCGCTGGTGTCCTATTAGAATCTGGGTTTAACTGGACAACTTATCGCGCTAAACTTACGAATAAAGAGCATACATTTTCCCATGATGGTTTCCTATATATCACGATCGCAAACGGCGCAAACTACGGCAATTCGTCCAATATCACGCCTACTGATTATACCGATGGCGTTGTGAACGTGTACAATTCATACATGATGCAGTATGAAACCAACGTTACCAGCATCGTCTCGCTGAATAAAGACATTCCGCAAAAGGTACTCAATGGGAAAAAACCTTTTGACAGGGCGACCACCGTTCCGCTTGCGCTGTTGCATTTTTCTGACATCCATGGAGATGGAACGAACCTTTCGCGGCTTGTCACAATGGCAAACAAGCTTGGCGCGGATATTGATGACGTACTCTGTACCGGCGATATGGCTTACAACAATTATTCCGAATCTTGCATGGATTATTGGGATGCGGTAGACGGTGCGGAAAACATCTTGTGCGTTGTAGGAAACCATGACCTCGCGGATGGTGAACACGGATATTCCTCAGACCAAATTGGGCAAGAAACGGCTTACGCCAAATACTTTTCACCGTATGTGTCTAACTGGGGTGTTACGATGGCGGGAGTGAATCTGACATACTGGTATAAAGATTACGCCGCCAAAAAGGTGCGTTTGATTGGCTTGAATTATCTACTGACGGGAGACGAACTGACCGCGCAAAATACTTGGCTTGCGTCAAGGCTCACCGAAGCGAAAACGGCGGGTTATGCCGTTGTAATTGCGGAACATACGCCACTCAACGGCTGGACTGGGATTGATTGCAATTTCAATATCATCGGCAAACCGTGGGCGTATAACGAATTTCCGACCTCGATACAAGACACCGTTAAAACATATATGGACAATGGCGGCGAGTTTGCCTGTTATCTCGGTGGTCATTCCCATTGTGACTATGTAGGTTACAATTCCAGTTATCCCGGTCAGCTTTTCATTGGTGTAACAACGGCATTGACAACTGGCTATGATAATGACCAGCGGCGCGAGAACAACGAAAAGAGCAAAGATGCGGCTAATGTAGTGCTAATTGATACTGTTACGAAAGCGATTAAGCTTGTGCGCGTTGGCGCGGATATGGACACATATCTTCGCGGGAGGCATCTGTTCAGCATCAAATATACGGATAAGACAATCACGGCACAATCCTGACCTAAAGTACACTTTAACTCACAATGAGAGAAAAATGCTGAAAGAGTTTAACGATTACCTTACCGACCAAATCGGTCAACCGTATGTATGGGGTGGGCAACACACGAAGCTGACACCTGAAAACTACAAGTCGGTCATCGACAGGAAGGAAACCACCGAACAGCACAAGAAGGACGCTATGGCCTACTGTGAAAAGAAGTTCGCAGATGGGTACACCGTCTTATTTGCCTACGATTGTTCAGGGTTGGGCGTTTATTGGATTACCGATGTCAAGCATTTATGGGCATCAGATGCAAACGCAAATACCATGCTCCATAGGTGTGTCGATATTGACACCCCCGAACCCCCCGAAAAAGGGTGGTGGGTGTTCAAACTCGATGCCGAGAAAAAGAGAGCAACGCACATCGGGTACATGGTTGATGATGAATACCTTGTTGAAGCGAAAGGCCGAGCGTATGGGGTTGTCAAAACCAAATGGCGTGAGCGGGATTGGGATTGTTGGGGAATTCCGAAAGTCTTTGAAGACGAGATACGGAAACCTGAGCCGCCCACGCCAACGGAGCAGTTTGTATTGGTGAAAGGCGGCTCCGTGTGGGTGCGCGATGCCGGCAGCACAAAAGGCAAGAAGCTCTTCGTGGCGCACAAGGGGCAGAAGTTCCAGCTTATTGATATCGCGCCATCAGGGTGGTATCACATCATGACCACGTACCCTGACGCGTATATCACAAATAAGACAAGGTATACGGTACTTGAAGATGAATGAAACAATCATTATCGCGATAATATCGAGCGGCGCTCTGTCAACGCTCATTTCTGCCCTGTTCAATATGTGGCAGACCCGGCGCAAGAAACAGGACGGAGTCCGTGACGGCATCAAGATCCTGCTGTACGACAGGATAAAGCACCTGGGCAAGAAGTACATCGAAAGAGGGTACGTGACCGCCGAGGAGCTGGAGGACCTCACCACGATGCACTCCATCTACCACGACCCGGAAGGTTTGAACGGCAACGGTTTTTTAGACGCATTGATGAACAGCGTGAACAAACTACCAATCAGAACAAGCGAAGGGAGTAAAATCTATGAGAATTAACGTAACCACCGCCTATGCAGACGGCAAGAAACAGGTCGAGATCTTCGGCACATCGTCCGAAACCAAGCCGACCACCGGGATCGCATTCGGCTCCGTGTTCGTTGAGGTTGACACGGGCAAAGCGTTCTTGTTCAACGAGGCGAACTCCACGTGGGTGGAGCAGTAAGGAGGAACTATGAACACAGGCGAAACGATAGCTTTAATCAAATCGTTTGGCAACGGCGGCGGCGGCGGCTCCAACAAATTCATCGTCACGCTCACCCCGACCTCGCTCGACTACAGCGGCACGATGGACAAGACAGTCGCTGAAATCAATGCGGCGTATGAGGCGGGGCAGGAGATTGTGTTCCAAGTTTACACCACCGCAACGACATACTATGAAATTGGGTGTACTGATGTATACTATGACCAATCCTGTGAGTACCCAAAATATTGTGCTGTTTTCGTATATGATAATGCAGACGTTATCGTGAAAATCAGTACGCCGATGGGTGATGACGGAACACTTCAAGCATACGGAACCACCGTCTACTCCCTCACCCCCGCATCGTAAAGGAGATAACCTATGAGCAACAAAACCTTCGACATCCTGAGAACTATCGTTGAAATCGTACTCCCCGCTTTGAGTGCGGCCTACTTCGGCCTGTCTGAGATTTGGGGCCTCCCTGTACCAGACAAAATCTGCGGCACGATTGCCGTTCTCATCACCTTCATCTCTGCTTTCCTCAATGTGAAGCGCAAGCAGTACAACGATGAAGTCGGACTTTGATCTGATAATCCACCGCCTCCCTGAGTGCAAAGAAGCCAAGTTGTACTTTGTCGGTGACCTCCATGTTGAGAGCATCGGTTGCAACAGGGCGGCGTGGGATGACTTCTGCGGGAACGTGCTTTCAGAGAAAAACGCCTATCTGTGCATCCTTGGTGACATGATGAACAACGCCACGAAGCACTCCGTTTCAAACTGCTATGAGGACACGATGCGCCCAAGAGAAGCCAAGAAGTTTCTCATGAACTCCTTGAAGCCTCTGACCGAGCGCATCCTTTGCATGGTTCCCGGCAACCATGAGGCCCGGAACCGTGATGTTGACGATGACCCTCTCTACGATGTGGCTTGCAAGCTTGACTTAGAGGACATCTACCGACCCAACGCCGCTTTCCTCAAACTGTGCTTTGGTTCAAGGAACAACGGCAACGGCACAGAGAAAGCTTTGCAGACCTATACCGCTTGTGTGCTTCATGGCGCAGGAGGCGGCGTTCTGAGCGGCGCAACGGTGAACCGAAACGAACGGTTTGCAACCTCCGTCTTGGAGGGTGTGGACATTCTCGCCGTTGGGCATACCCACAAGGGCATCGTTTCCAAGCCGTCCAAGATCGTGGTGGATTGTACGCACAACTCCGTCACGCAGAAGTCCATGACCGTCATTTCCTGCTGTTCGTGGCTGAGTTACGGCGGGTACGCTCTGAGGAAGATGCTTCTCCCGCATCAGGCGCAAGACCCCGAACAGCCGCAGACCGTCCTCTTGGGTGGACTAAGGGACAGGCGGTTCGTCAAAACTGTTTGGTAATATTCCGAAAAACTATTTGCTGAAATTCCCCAAAAACACAAAAACCCTCCCTTCGGGGAGGGCATTTTTTATACCCGAAAAGTGTCAATTTTAACGCTTTTCCCCTGTATTATACCCCATAGGGGGTAAATCTTGCTGTTTGTTTATGGCAACAACTACCCCCCTTTTTACCGTCATAAACAAACCGATATCTTCAGGCGTGACCGCGATCTGATCAACCGTCTTCCGGAGCAGGCTCTTCTGCTCTTCCCTGTCCATCTGCTCTATCCTGCAAAACCGCTCTATGAACCTGTCGCAATCATCCCTCGACACTTCACGCTTCGGCTTCGGCTTCGGCATCTGCCGGCGCAGCTCGTTCACCTTCTCCATGATGGCTTTCGTGTCCTCCTGCGTCTCGGCGTACTGCAGGCTGTCTATCATCTTTGAAATGCGCTGTCGCAATATATATTCGGCCTTCATCGCGTCTTCGCTCTCTGTTCGACTATTTACCCTTCTTGACACTAAATCGAAAAATAGGGCCTTTAAATCGTCCGTAGGCGTGAACCACTTCGCAAGCTCTTTTATCACACGTTCTTCCAGATCGTCCTTGCGGTATATCCTGCACCCGGCTGTCTTGCATGAGTAGTAGTAATACTTCCCTTTCGATGACATCCCTATCATCCGCTTACCGCAAACGCCGCACGTTATCAACCCCGCAAGCATATAATCCACCTTCGCACGGTTGGCGGCGTTCATGCGCTTGTCCTGCATCCGTTTCTGACAGGCGAAGAACGTGTCCTCGTCAATGATGGCTTCGTGGGCGTGTTCGCATCTGTTCTCGCCGCTGATCAGGTGACCAAGGTACACCTCATTCATCAGCATGGGCCGTATGTTGTGAACCGGAGAGCGCGTGATCCTCACGATCTCCGTCACGCCCTTCCCTTCGGCGTACAGGTTGAATATCCACCTCACCGTCTCCGCGTCCCTGTTTGGTATAAGATGATGATCCACAAGCGTGTACCCGAAAGGCACTTTTCCACCGTTCCTCTTTCCGTTCAGGATGTTCTCCCGGAGGCCCTTCTTCGTCTCCCTGGATAAGTTCGCGCTGTAGTACTCGTTCATGCTCTCCAGGATCCCTTCCATGATGATGCTCTCCGGAGAGTCATCGAGCCGCTCCAGCACGCTGACGAGCCGCATCCCTGCCTCCTTCAGCTTCTGCCTGTAGAACGCCGCGTCCATACGGCTCCTGGCGAAGCGGTCGAGCTTGTGAACGATGAGCAAGTCCGCCGGTTTCTCCTTTATCAACCCGAACAATTCCTGGAACGCAGGCCGTTTGTCCGTCCTGGCTGAGAACGCCTCGTCCTTAAAAACTTGTAGAATCCTGATATCGTTCGTGTCGCAATATTCGTTAATGGCGCGGAGCTGAGCGTCAATGCTCTCTTCGCGCTGGTTATCAGAAGAAAATCTCGCGTATACGTAGGCTGTTTGCATATGTCCCCTTTATGGCCTTAAATATTCATTGAAATGTGCTATGATTGCATCACGAAGTCAACGTAAACCTTTATCTGTGAAAACTGTTCAGGAGTCGCCAGTATGATTTTGTCGATTACTTCTTGCCTGTCCATCGGCACTATATGCTCCTTAACTTTGTCGAGCTGTATATCCATCTCGTCACAGCCGTCAAGGAGTTCAGACATCGTGATACCCATGCCAACAGCCGCCTTTTGCAGAGAAGACCATGACGGCGTTGACGGCTTCCCGCTTGAATTCCTGCCAATCTCCATCAGGCGCACCTGGGCGAAAGACAGACCGCACCTCTCCGCAAAATCACGCAGGGACTGCTTGTGCGCTTTTCTAAATGCTCTTATTTTGTCACCAGGTTTCATAACGTTATCCTCCGTGGTCACAGTATACCCAATTATTACCAATCTGTAAACAGTAAATTTCATAGTGTACAGCTATTTACAAATAGCGCAGTGGGCATTATAATGAGCGCGTGTACAAAAGTACACATCGAAAGGAGGTGAGCAAAATGACAGAGGTTGAGTACAAGCGGCGAGTCGCGAAGCTAACTCAGGCAGAATTGGCTGAAAAAGCAGGCATTAACGTTAACACCGTCAGCACGATCGAGAAGCAAGGCATCGAAAACGTTAAGATTTGCACGCTGCGAAAACTGGCGGCTGCTCTTGATTGCGACATCAACGAGCTTTTTTAACGGACAAAATGTGTACAAATGTTGACACTATGGAGGAGGAAACCGTGATCTACAAAGAAGAACGAGAAACGATTCTGAACTATGACCCGATGGAACAGCGGTGGTACGCATGGACGAACATTCCGGCGCATATCCGCAAGTTGGACAAGATGGGATGGGAAAGAGGAACACGGAAGTTCATTGACGGCGGCGTGGAAGTGGCCGTGGAATTCTCCGCTCCAAGGAACGCCATCACGTTCAGGAATCTTGCGAAGGTTAAAAACCTATCGAAAACAGCCTGTTTTGAAGATGAACAGGACGAAGACGAGTAAATACACCAGTTACAACAAATCACCACTAAAACTGCCCGGAAATGCGGTGCTGACAGAAATATATAGGCACTCTGCGGGCAACACAAGGAGGAACAACATGGAATACCCAATCTGGCTGCAAGTCGTTCTCGCTCTTTCGATGAGCGTGTCTCTCATGGGCCTCGGAGCCTGGATGTTCTGCACATCTGCGGCAAAGGCCATCAACGCCGCAAACAAGCTGGAGATAAAAAGAGCGAACAGAGAAACCGAAGCGCTTGATAACTGGAAGCAGGCATACGATGCCGAACACGCCGAACACCTGCAGGATGTGGCGGAGCTGTCCGCTGAGCTGAACAAGCTGAGGCGTGATATCGAGCGCAAGAACGCACTACTGGCGAAAGTGAAGGTGGCGGACCTATGAAGATCAAACAGAAGACCATCGTTGAGAAGATGAAGCCGCTATATCCGGCACTCACCCAGCCTATCGTGTCAGCTGTCGCTCGCGGCAAGGCAGGAGTCCAATACACCAACAGCTTTCGCAGAAACGCCGAGGAGCGCGGCATCATGTTCAGGCGCGACCGTGACGGACGAGTCAATCCGTGTCCGCACAAGGTTCGCCTCACCGACGCCGAGGATCTGAGCTTCCGGCAGTACCTGGAGGCGACCGGGCAGACGGCGCAGGAGCTGCTGCACAAGGCCGTCACCCATGTAATTCACGGAGGCAGCTTATGACGGACGAGACGGTCTATGTCTGCAACAGGTGCGGCGAAGGATTCGCCCTGGAGGATTCAGACACCATCTACGAAGACGGCCTGCCTGTGACGGCCTGCCCCAACTGCCGGAGCGCGGACATCGAGGAGGGCGAACGGTGCGAGGTGTGCCGGGAGATCCATTATCCCTGGAAGATGAAGGGCGGCATATGCGAGGAGTGCTTCAAGGATGCTAAGAGCGCATGGAAAGCGCTGCTGGCGGACTTCACGCCCTGGATGCGTGAGGCGCTTGAGTACGAATACGGAAATCTTGATGTTACGGAGGAATAACGCATGAGCATTTTACAGAAACTTTACCGCATCCAGCAGGGCGCGGTGTCACCCAAGGACAAGGACAACAGCTTCGCCGGTTTCAAGTACCGGAACGTGGAGGGCATCCTCCGAAACTGCAAGCCGCTGTTCAAGAAGGAACAGGTCTATTGCAAACTATCGGACGAAGTCGTGGAAATCAACGGACAGGCGTATGTCAAAGCGACCGCCATCCTGTACGACTGCGAGACAGGCGAGAACATCTCCGCCTCCGGCTGGGCGCGTGAGATGGAGAGCAAGAAGGGCAACGACTCCAGCCAATGCACCGGCTCCGCATCCACCTATGCGCGGAAGTACGCCCTGTGCGGACTGCTCGGCCTGGATGACAGCAAGGCCAAGGCTGTCGCGGATCCGGACACGCTCTCCCCTGCCGACCATGAGGAAGCGAAGGACACGGAGCGGCAGGCGGTGCTGATGGAGATCTACGACCTGGATGTGACCAGGAAAGAAGTCGATGATCAGATAGCCGTCTACTACAAGGGCAAGGACGCGGACACCATCGAACTGAGCCGCCTGAAAGCGCTGCTCAAATACTATCAAAAGACTAAAAAAGCAAAGGAGAGCTAATCATGCAGAGCATCGAATTTATCGGCCACCTTGTGGCAGACCCTACAGCAAAGTCCATCCCCAGCGGCACAAGCCTCACCACCTTCACCGTGGGCGTGACGAGAGCGTACAAGAACGCGAACGGAGACAAGGTGAGCGACTTCTTCCGAGTCAACGCGTGGCGACAGCAGGCTGAGTACGCGGCGAAGTACCTCACCAAGGGTATGCGCGTGTACGTGCGCGGCGAGCTGCAGCCGGTCGTTTTCGAAGGCAAGGACGGCAAGTCCCGTCTCGACCTGTCCGTCCAGGCTGACCGCATCGAGGCCCTGAGCGAGAAAAAGGCCGAAACAAAGCCAACTTCAAATCAGCCTAAAGTTGACGAGTGGCAGGACATCACCTCAGACGATGTGCCTTTTTGAGGTGAAGTATGGACGGCAAGCGTTACTACTGGCTGAAGCTGTATGAAGACTTCTTTGAGAGCAAGCGCATCAAGAAGCTCCGCAAGCTGGGGGAAACGTGCCTGGTCATCTATCTCAAGATGCAGCTGAAGTCTCTGAAGACGAACGGCGTTATCGAGTGGGCGCACGTTGAGGATAACTTCATTGACGAGCTGGCCTTAGATCTGAACGAGCCGGCAGAGCTTGTGAAGCGAACGCTTGACTTCTTGATCAAGCAGGGCCTGTGCGAAGTAGCTGACGAAGGGCAGACATACACCCTGCCTTTCGTCTCCTACTGCACAGGATCCGAGACGGCATCTGCCCAAAGATCGCGAGAATACAGGCAAAAACAGCGTGAGTGACTGTTGCAGATGTGTTGCAAACTTGTTGCAATGCAACAAAAGTGCAACAAAAAGCGAACGTAGAGAAAGAGTAAGAGTAAGAGATAGAGATAGATTATCCCCCTAAATCCCCCTTAGAGGGGGAAACGCGAACAAAAAGTAATTCATGGAGGAATTATGAAAACACCATCTACTGACAGATACAAGTACCGTAAGGCTCCAATGAAGAACCGGAGCGTCAAGTACGAAACAGGCATCTACGCCCTGGCAGCTGCCATCGTGAAGCAGGCCGTGGACGAGTACCGGGACTGTGAGCGCCTGATCAAGGGCGAGATCAAGACGAGCAACATCACTTACGGCGACCCAGTATGCCGGCAGAATGAGATAGTCACGTTCTTTCGCTCGCAATGGTACGGCACGCTGTGCGACATCGACCCTGAGAGAATACTTAGAAAGCTGGGGGCAATATGAAATACATCGAGAAGGATAGGGCATACAAGATCGTCCTGCACTACGGATCATACGCCGCAAGTGCCAAGATTTCAGACTTGCCGAGCATTGATTTGGTACGGTGCAAAGAGTGCCTACATTACAATGCAGGATTTGAGTGCCTCGTAGAAGGGTACGGGATAGAGCGTGACCCCGATTGGTACTGTGCGGACGGAGAAAGGAGAGAAGAATGACGGAATACAGCGAACTAATCAAGGCGTTGCGGTGCGAGAGCCTATCAAAGGAATGTGATTCATGCGGCTACGGATACCGTCTTTGCCCCGACAGCGAGTGCAACGATGCTTGCGATGTTGAGCAGATTTACGCAGATGCCGCCGCCGCAATCGAGGCCCTGTTGTCGAAGCGGGTGGAGATAGTGCGGTGCAGAGAGTGCAAGTATTGGAGCGAAGTAGACACAAGTGACGGTTTGCGGTATGGACAATGCGACCGTCCAGATAGCGCAATTCGTGGTACCTGCTTTATCCGAGAATCATGGTTCTGTGCGGACGGAGAAAGGAGAGAAGCATGACGGACTACAGCAAGCTGGTGGAGGCGTTGCGGTGCGAGAGCCTATCAAAGGAATGTGATTCATGCGGCTACGGATACCGTCTTTGCCCCGACAGCGAGTGCAACGATGCTTGCGATGTTGAGCAGATTTACGCAGATGCCGCCGCCGCAATCGAGGCGTTGCAAGCCGAAACGGTAAGGTTGTGGCCTAAACGTGGGAAGTGGATTAACAGCAAAGAACGGATGCGACCCGATATGTGTTCCGTATGCGGATGCATCTACGAAGCAGACCGATTCATGGACAAGATAGCATGGAACTATTGCCCCAACTGCGGGGCCGATATGCGGAAGATGGAGGTGCAGGAATGAGCGACCTGATTGACAGACAGGCGGCGATTGATGAAATAGAATACGAGCTGGAAATGATAAATTCAGCATTAGATTCAATAACACTT
>Ga0326514_10001146_pt1 | contig 17316 bp, 11 predicted proteins | sample 3_2548_0518_D_FD_203653 | JGI IMG/M metagenome (GOLD analysis project Ga0326514, IMG submission 203653) | Bovine rumen microbial communities from UC Davis, California, United States - 3_2548_0518 | ecosystem: Host-associated > Mammals > Digestive system > Stomach > Rumen | place: USA... | reverse complement strand
CTACCCGTCGCCTTTCCACGAGTTCATCCTTCAGGGGAATCCATCGCCCGTCGATCTCAGCCTCTAACGAGAACTTTTTTACACGTTGGCCGTAGCGGATGTCCTCCTCAACCACAAAGCGGTTGAAGGTTGTGGGTTTCAAGAAGTCAATGAGCCTTCCACCACTCCAAACCTTGTCGTGATTTGCGACCTCATCTTCTTGCCTTTTAGGGATGTTCAGGGGAGTTATCAGCGCCGTCTTGGTCAGGTCGTTCTTAAACACCTCATGAATCATCTTGTTGAAAGCGATGCCACGCAGCGAGTCCGTTGGATGGATGCGGCCATTTGGCGCAATGGGGAAATTCAGTAGCAGGCATGAGTTGCGGCCAACGCTTTTGTAATAAGTGTCCATCAGCTTCGAGAGACTTTTGACGTGCTCGTCCTCAGTCTTGTGGTAGAACCAGCCCGGCCGGATGCTCGTGTTTGTCTCGCCAGGCACCCATGAGTCGCCGTCTTCTAGACCATAGTGCAGCATAGGCCACGTCACCTCGCCGTCATGGTTCAGCAGGCTCCAGTTTGTCTCGCCCACGTTGCCTGCCTCTGTTCCTACCCAGCGCAGGTCGCCCCGGTCGCCGCCGTCATTCCAAATGACGGCATTGGGCTGCAGTTCTCGAATCATACTAAAGGTTTCCGCCCACTGGTAGTAGGTCTTGCCGTCAATGCGTCTCGTCTCGTTTGCACCACCGTACCAGCCATCACCACCATTAGCCCCGTCGAACCACACCTCGAAGATGTCGCCATAGTTGGTGAGCAACTCGCGTAGCTGGTTGCGGAAATAGGTGATATACTCGGGGCGCCCATAGTCCTTATGGTTCCTGTCCCATGGCGAGAGATAGACGGCGAATTTCAGACCCTCCTCGCGACAGGCATCGGCCAGCTCGCGCACCACGTCGCCTTTGCCATTCTTCCACGGCGTGTTCTTCACTGAGTACTCCGTGTATTGCGATGGCCACATGCAAAAGCCGCAGTGGTGCTTGGCCGTAAAGATGATGCCTTTCATACCTGCCTGCTTGCAGACACGGGCCCACTGTCGGCAGTCCAGGTCCGATGGGTTAAACAACTCCAACGGTTCGTTGCCGAACCCCCATTCCTCATCTGTGTACGTGTTCATCGAGTAATGGATAAACGCATACATCTCCATGTCCTGCCACCGTAGCTGGTTCTCCGTGGGCACAGGGCCACAAGGTGTCGGATTCTGTTGACCAGTGGCATACCCTGTCATCAGGAGCCATGTCATGCAAACTGTTAGAAATCTTTCTCTTTTCATGTCTCTTCTGATTTTTGGCTACAAAGATACGGATATTGCTGGAATTATGCAAAAGCCGTATCAATCTTTTTTCTCGGGCATGGCAATAAAAGACGGGACAGTAGCGTTATATAAGATGTGTCAAGACGTTTAGGCATATTGTCGCTGGTACTTGCCGCAGTGTTTCAGGCATGGGCACAGTACGACCCGTCGTTCAGTCATTATTGGGCGATGGAGCCGTCGTTCAATCCTGCTGCGGCGGGTAAGGAGCAGAAACTAAATGTGGCAGGAGCCTACAACATGACGATGGTGGGCTTCGAGCACAATCCCAGGACGATGTACATAGGAGCCGACCTGCCGCTGTATTTACTCGGGTCGTACCACGGACTGGGCTTGCAGATTGTGAATGACGAGATAGGCCTGTTCTCGCATAAGCGGGTGAATGGCCAGTATGCCTTCAAACGCCGTTTGTTTGGCGGCATGCTGAGTGTTGGTGTTCAGGGAGGACTGATAAGCGAGGATTTCGACGGCTCGGGACTTGACCTTGACGACACGAGCGACCCGGCCTTTGCCAAGTCGAGTGTCACGGGTACTGGACTCGACTTGGCTGGTGGCCTGTATTACAGTCATCGGCAGGGATGGTATGTGGGAGCTTCGGTGCAACACGCCTTGGAACCGACGGTGGAGTTGGGTGAGACCAACGAGATAGTGATTGCCCGGACATATTATTTTACGGGCGGATACAATATTCGGCTGAGAAATCCGTTTTTAACAATACAAACCTCGGTGTTGGGACGTACCGACGGCGTGGCCTACAGGGGTGACGTGACGGCGCGTCTGAAATACAACCACGAGAAACGCGTGATGTATGCCGGCCTGTCCTACAGCCCCACCAACTCGGTGACACTGTTGATTGGCGGTTACTTCCGCGGCGTTATGGTGGGTTATAGTTATGAGGCTTATACTGGTGCCATCAGCTTAGGTAACGGCAGCCATGAACTGTTCGTGGGTTACCAGACGGACATCGATCTCGGTAAGAAGGGACGAAACAGGCATCAGAGCGTGAGAATTCTGTAAGGCCCATCCAAGTCCATTCCCGAGCGAGGCTCGCCTACCCGTAGCCTTTCTCCAAGGGAGGGATGTTTAGAACAAGAAGAAAGTAAAAACAATATTAGTTATGAAATATTACGAGATAAGAAATTCCTGGCGGGAAGTAACCAGACATCCCTCCCTTTGGGAGGGCTTGGGTGGACTTTTCTGCCTTGCGTTCCTTCTTACTGGTTGTTTCGGCAGCAAGGTGGCTTCGGGCAGTGGTGGTGAACTGACGGGCTCCGGGGGCCGGGCGTTCGCGGAGCCGGCACCTTTCGGTATGGTGCTTGTCAAGCGTGGTCACCTGAAGATGGGTATTGAGAAGCAGGATTCACTGTGGGGCAAGCAGACGCCCGTACGCGACATCTCTGTCGATGGTTTCTGGATGGACGATACCGAGATTACCAACTCGGAGTATCGCCAGTTTGTGAACTACGTGCGCGACTCCATCCTGCGTGAACGCTTAGCCGACCCGAACTATGGCGGTGATGAGTCGTTCAAGATTGAGGAAGACAAGAACGGCGACCCCGTGAAACCCCATCTGAACTGGAAGAAGAACCTGCCCCGCAAGCCCAATGAGGACGAGCTGCGGGCTTTCGAGAGTCTGTATGTCACTAATCCAGTGACGGGCGAGAAGATGCTCGATGCTTCGCAGATGAACTACAAGTACGAGATTTACGACTATACGGAGGCTGCCCTGCGCCGCAACCGTCTGAATCCCGAGGAGCGTAACCTGAACACCGACATCCAGGTGGATCCCAATGAGGTGGTGTGGATATCGAAGGACACGGCCTATATCAACGACGAGGGAAAGATTATCCGCGAAACCATCAACCGTCCGCTGTCAGGACCGTGGGACTTCTTGAATACATACATTATTAATATATACCCCGATACAACGTGCTGGGTGAACGACTTCCCCAACGCCGACAACGAGGTGTATATGCGCAACTACTTCTCGAACTCCGCCTATAACGACTATCCCGTGGTGGGCGTCACCTGGGAACAGGCCAACGCCTTCTGCGCATGGCGCACGGAGTACCTGCTGAAGGGTCTCGGCCCTGCAGCCCGTTTCGTGCAGCGCTATCGCCTGCCGACCGAGGCGGAGTGGGAGTATGCAGCCCGTGGCAAAGACGGCACCGAGTTCCCGTGGGAGAACGAGGATGTGGCTTCTGGCAAGGGTTGCTTCTTTGCCAACTTCAAGCCCGATGACGGCAACTACACCAAGGACGGCAACCTCATCACGTCAAAGGTTGGTATTTACAGTTCAAACTCCAACGGATTGTACGATATGGCCGGCAACGTGGCTGAGTGGACATCGACCATCTATACAGAGGCTGGCGTCGATGCTATGAACGACGTGAATCCGCAGCTGAAGTATAATGCTGCCAAAGAAGACCCTTATAGGCTAAAGAAGAAGTCGGTGCGTGGTGGTTCGTGGAAAGACCCCGAGAGCTACATTCGCTCGGCTTGGCGTAGCAGCGAGTTCCAGAACCAGCCCCGAAGCTACATCGGCTTCCGGTGTGTGCGCTCGCTGGCCAATACCGTGAGCGACAAAGCAAAACCTGCAAAAAGGGCAAAAAAAAAGTAAGGAACAAGGGTGAGGTGCACCAGAACTTTGGGGGCACCACGATCCACTGACTCATTGCCAAATAGTAAATAGTTAATCCGTAAATAGTAAATAACTCTGATGACAAAGTACAGTAAATTCAATATCATCTACCGCTTGCAGAAGTGGCTGGACAGCGTCCCCGGGCAGACGTTCATGAACTATGCCTACAGCTGGGGTGCATCGATTGTGATTCTGGGTACGCTCTTCAAGCTGACCCACCTGCCGGGTGCCAACTTCATGCTGTTCCTCGGCATGGGTACCGAGGTGGTGGTGTTCTTCATTGCGGCCTTCGACCGTCCGTTTGACAAGACGGCCGACGGCATGGATCTGCCGACGCACGTGGAGGTGGCGAACGCCCCCCATTCAGCCCCCGAGGGAGCTACAATTGTTGGCACGCATGAAGCTGAAGTCAGCTCCGACGATGTGATTAGCGAGGGCTCTGGCGTTTCTGGTGGCGGCACCATCATCATTGGTGGCGGCGGTACCGGTGTCATCGGTGGCGGTACTGGTGTCATCGGTGGCGGTACTGGTGTCATCGGTGGTGGTACTGGTGTCATCGGCGGTGGTACCGGTGTCATCGGTGGCGGTGACATGCCTACAGGTAATGAAGCCCCCTCGGGGGCCGTAGGGGGGGCTACTACTCCTACTGTCGATACCGAGGCCATTGCAGCCGTAGCTTCGTCGGTAACGACGATGGCCGGCGGTACGGTGATTTCGCCTGTGCCTGAGGTGAACCCCGAATTAGAGGAGGCTACCGCCAACTATGTTGACGAACTGAAACGTCTGACAGAGATGCTCTCGAAGGTGGCTGAGCAGAGTGAGCGCCTGACCCGCGACAGCGAGGAAATGGAGAACCTGAACCGCACGCTGACGGGCATCTGCAAGATTTATGAGATGCAGCTGAAGGGTGCCAGCCAGCAGATTGGCACCATTGACGAGATTAACGAGCAGACACGTCGCATGGCCGACCAGATTGCCGAGCTTAACAAGATTTACGCCCGTATGATTGAGGCTATGACAGTCAATATGCCCAAGCCCCCAGTGGCCCCATAAGCCCCCTAGTGGCTCCATTAGTCCCATTAGTCCCATAAGACCCATCAGAAAACTATGGCAATAAAGAAAAGACCGGTCTCCCCGCGCCAGAAGATGATCAACCTGATGTACGTCGTCTTGATGGCCATGCTTGCGCTGAACGTCTCGAACGAGGTGCTCAACGGCTTTGCCATCGTGGGCGAGAGCATAGGCCGAACGACCGACAACGCCATCAAGGATAATCAGGCCATCTACGAAGCTTTCGAACAGCAGATGAAGGCCAACCCCCAGAAAGTGCGCGAATGGTATGAGAAAGCACAACAGGTGCGTCAGATGAGTGACTCGCTCTACAACTTTGCCGCCGAACTGAAACAGGCCATTGCCTATGAGGCCGACGGTCAGGACGGCAACCCCGACAATCTGGAGAACCAGGAAGACCTTGAGGCTTCCAATCAGGTTATGCTGGCACCAGGACGCGGTCGCGGCGAGGCTCTGAAAAATGCTATCGACTCCTATCGCGAGCGCATCCTGAAAATGATTCCCGATACGGCGAAGCAGCGTAATATAGCCAACGACCTGACCACTGCCGTATCGGCCAAGAAACGCACGTTGGGCAAAAACTGGCAGGAGACGCAGTTTGAGTCCATGCCGGCCATTGCTGCCGTCACCATCTTGTCGAAACTGCAGGGTGACGTACGCAACGCCGAGAAGGAGGTGCTCCACACACTGGTTCAGAACATCGACGTGAAGGACATTCGCGTGAACCTGTTGGAGGCATTTGTGATACCCAATTCGCAGACCATCGTACGTGGCGACAAGTTCTCTGCCAAGATTGTGATGGCTGCCGTCGATACCACGCAGGTGCCGGAAATCTATATCGGCAACCAGAAAGTGACGCTGCGTGATAATGTCTATGAGCGTGTCTGCGGCTCAACGGGAGACTTTACGCTGGCTGGATATATTGAGACAGTGAACGGCAACGGCGACAAGATACGCCGTGACTTCTCGCAGAAATATACTGTCGTCGATCCGTCGGCAACGGTCAGCGCCGACCTGATGAACATGCTCTACGCCGGTTACTCGAACCCCATCAGCGTATCCGTGCCAGGGGTGCCTCTGAACAAAATCCAGGCATCGATGAGCGGTGGCGGCACACTGCAACCCACTGGCCCCGGCAAGTACATCGCCCGACCGTCGAAGGTGGGCGAGAACGTCACCATCACCGTCACCTCGACCAATACCGGCCGTCCGCAGCAGATGGGACAGTTCACCTTCCGTGTACGCAAGCTGCCCGACCCGACACCCTTCATTGCCATGAAGGACGAGCAGGGCAATCCCAACCGCTTCAAGGGCGGCGGGCTGGCCAAGGGCAGCCTGATGGGCATTGACGGCATCGGTGCCGCCATCGATGACGGCATCCTCGATATTACGTTCAAGGTCGTGTCGTTCGAGACGGTGTTCTTCGACAACATGGGTAACGCCGTTCCGATGGCCAGCAACGGCGCACAGTTTTCGGAGCGTCAGAAGGATACCTTCCGCAAGCTGAACCGTAACCGCCGTTTCTACATCTCGCGTGTTGTCGCTATCGGTCCCGACGGCATACAGCGAACATTGCAGAATCCAATGGAAATCATTGTGAAATAACGGGCTTCCCCCTAAAGAATAAGTTACAATTAATAAAGGAGAAAAGAGATATGAGAACAGATAAGCTGAAATTGAACGAACGATGGATAGTGCTCTTGGCATTATTCTTTATTCACTGTTCATTATTCTTTAGCGAAGCGCAGGCACAGCCGAAGAAGAGCCGCGTGCAGCAGACGCAGCAGGCCCAGCAGCAAAAAAAACAGGGCACGCAGACCCAGCAGGGCATGACACGCCGTATGCAGATCAGCTACCCCGTAGCCTTGGACATGCCGGAGGACGTGGTGTGGCGCCGCGACATCTACCGCGAACTGGACCTCAATGACGATGCCAACGCGGGTCTGTACTATCCTGTGCAGCCTCAGGGCAAGCAGATGAACCTGTTTACCTATATTTTCAAACTTGTACAGAACGGATACATTCCCGTCTATGAGTACTCGGTGGCCAATGACGGCAATGATGATTTCTCGGATGCCGCCAAGGTGAAGCTGAAGACCGTGCTCGACAATTTCCATATCTTCTACGAGGAGCAGGACGGCAAATTGAAGGTTGACAACAGCGACATCCCCTCGCAGGAGGTGCTGAAGTACTTCCTCAAGGAGAGTGCCTACTATGACCAGGCCAACTCCACGTTCCATATCAAGGTGCTGGCCCTCTGTCCTGTCATGTTGCGTGAGGATGATTTCGGCGGTGAGGCTGCCCAGTACCCGCTGTTCTGGATTAAGTACAGTGACCTGGAACCGTTCCTGAGCCGCCAGACTATCATGACCTCTAATGTGAACAATGCCGCTGTCATGTCGATGGATGACTACTTCACGCTGAATAAGTATAAGGGCAAGATCTATAAGACCAACAACATGCTGGGCAAGACGCTGGCCCAACTCTCAGGCGGTGACTCTACCAAACTATCGGATGAACAGAAGCGCATCGAGGCCGAGCTGGAAGCCTTCAAGAATAATATCTTCGGTGACAAACAGAAGCGTGACTCGCTCGACTCTGTGGCTGATGCCAAGGCTGACGTGAAGACGAAGACCAAGAAGGAGCGCCGTGCGAAGACCAAGACCGAAAAGGCCAGCCGCCGCACGAAGTCGTCATCATCGGCATCGTCCAGCAGTCCGGCTGCAGCCCGTGTGTCGGTGCGTCGTCAGAGACATTGATGAGCTAAGGTGCAAGGAAAATGAGAAGGAGGCTGTTTGTTCTTTTGCTATCGGTCGTGTTGGCCGTGCCGCTATGGTCGGAGAATTTGGTTGGCTTTGGCTTCAGGGGCGGTTTTGAACTGACCGAGATGAACTTCAATACCAATGCGTTGAGGGAGTCCAACCGTGCCGGGTTCTATGTGGGACCCACCCTGCGGATAGACCTGCCGCTGACGGGAATGGACCTTGATGTGGCACTGCTCTATAGCAAGCGTGACCTGAAGGTAGCGGGCGAGACGATGGGACAGAAGAGCCTGTTGCTGCCTGTCAATGCCCGTTATGGTGTCGGAGTAGGTGATGTGGTTGGCATCTTTGCCAGCATCGGACCGCAGTTCAGTTTCAATATCGGCGACGACATCTTCTATTGGAAGGACAAGGACAATAACAACAACCAGTACTCGCTGCAGAACACGATGATCAGTTTCAACCTGGGAATGGGGGTCACTATTGGTGGCCATTTGGAGGCTGGCGTGTACTATAACATACCGGCGGGGAAGACGGCTGACTTCACATGGGACAGACTGGGGTCGGAACTGAGGAACACCACCTGGGAGCGTGCCAAGTCGAAAACCAACGCATGGCATGTCGCCGTGTCTTATTATTTCTGAACAGCCTTGAACTTCGCCGATGTCATCCTCCCGTTGCCGCTCGACGGCACCTTTACCTATTCCATACCCCAGCAGTGGCAGCAACAGGTGAAGATAGGCATCCGTGTGCTCGTGCCTTTCGGGCGTAACAAGCAGTATGTGGGTATCGTTGCCAATTCGCATGACCGCCAACCTGAGGGCTACGAGGTTAAGGACATCCTGCAGCCCATGGACACCCAGCCCATCTTGTTGCCCCAGCAGTTGAAGTTGTGGCAGTGGATAGCTGACTACTATATGTCTCCTGTCGGCGAGGTCTATAAGGCAGCTTTACCCGCAGGACTGAAGGCTGAGGACGGTTACCGTCCGAAGACAGAGACCTATATCCGACTGACGGAACCTTATAGGAACGAGACGGCACTCCATGTTGCGCTTAATATGTTACAGCGTGCGACAAAGCAGCTGAAAGCCTTCACTGACTATCTTGCTCTCTCTGGCTGGGATCATGGGATGGGCGGTGAACTGACCCGTGACGAATTGCTTAACGAGGGACATACGCTGCAAACCATAGGATTGCTCATCAAACGCGGAATACTTGAGACCTATGAGGTGGAGGTGGGGCGCCTGAATCATGGTGGTGAACCTCATCCGGAAAATATCAAGAAACTGTCGCCCATACAGGAGAAAGCCTACAACGAGATACTATTTTCATTGCTGAAGAAGAATGTAACATTGCTTCATGGCGTTACTTCTTCGGGTAAAACGGAGATATATATTCACCTTATTCAGCGCGAGATAGACCAGCACCGTCAGGTGCTCTATTTGTTGCCGGAGATTGCTCTGACCGTCCAGATGATGGAACGTCTGCACCGTGTCTTCGGTGACCGATTAGGTATTTACCATTCCAAATACTCAGATGCTGAACGCGTGGAAATCTGGCGTAAACAGCTCTCCGGCCATCCCTACGATGTTATCCTTGGAGCCCGCAGTGCAGTCTTCTTGCCTTTCCAGAACCTCGGTCTCGTCATTATCGATGAGGAGCACGAGACCAGCTTCAAGCAGCAGGATCCTATGCCACGCTACCATGCCCGGAGTGTGGCCATCATGCTTGGCTCAAAAGTCCTGTTGGGGACTGCCACCCCCTCGATGGAGTCCTATCATAATGCGAGGACGGGGAAATACGGACTGGTGGAGCTGACCGGCCGCCATGAAGGCATCGAACTGCCCGAGATACAAGTGGTCGATACAGCTGACCTTGCCCGGCGCAAGATGATGAACGGCCCTTTCTCGCCTTTGCTCCTGACCCGTGTCCGTGAAGCCCTCGAACGCGGCGAACAGGCCATCCTCTTCCAGAACCGTCGGGGCTATGCACCGATGATTGAGTGCAAGACGTGCGGATGGGTGCCCCACTGCCAGAACTGCGATGTGTCACTCACCCTTCACCGGCAGCTGAACCAGTTGACATGCCACTATTGCGGAGCTGTCTATCAGGTGCCTGTGGAGTGTCCTGCCTGTGGCAGTACCGAACTGCAGACACGTGGCTATGGCACGGAGAAGATAGAAGACCAGGTACGTGACATTTTCCCCGAGGCTCGCATCAGCCGGATGGACCTCGACACTACCCGTACCCGTCATGCCTACGACCGTATCATCAGTGACTTTGCCGCCGGGCGTACCAACCTGCTCATTGGTACGCAGATGATTTCAAAGGGTCTCGACTTCGACCGTGTCAGCGTTGTAGGCATCCTCAATGCCGACACCATGCTAAACTACCCAGACTTCCGTGCCTACGAGCATGCCTTTATGATGATGTCGCAAGTCAGCGGGCGTGCCGGTCGTAAGGGCAGGCGGGGACTTGTCATCCTGCAGACCCGCCAGCCGAATCTGCCAGTCATCCGGCAGGTCGTCCATAATGACTTCGCCGCGCTCTATCAGTCACTCTGTGCCGAGCGGCAGGAGTTCCGCTACCCGCCTTACTATCGGCTTATCGATGTTTATCTGAAGCATCGTAGTGATGCTCTCGTAGAGACAGCTGCCCAAGAGCTGGGCTTCCGCCTGCGCCAATGGTTCGGGGGCCGTGTCCTTGGTCCAGATAAGCCAGGTATAGCCCGCGTAAAGGCGCTCTGCATCCGTAAGCTTGTGCTCAAACTGGAACCCCAGCTCAACATGGCCGAGGTGCGGCGTTACCTGAAGCTTGCCCAGCAACAGATGCTGCAGGACAAGCGCTACGCCTCCCTGCAGGTCTATTACGATGTTGATCCGTTATAAATAGGGTTAACCGCCGATGACGACCTGAAGACCGTGTCTTTCAAGTTGTGCTGTACACCGTTTCAGCGTTTCTTCCGACGGAGTGTCCATTGGGATGGACTCTGGGTTATAGGTGTTCCACATGCGGCAGTGCTTGTCCTTGCCCACGTCGTGATAGGGCAGCAGGTTTACTGTCTTGCGCTGCCAAGGTAGTTTTTCGAGGAAACAGGCAGTGGCCTCGATATTCTCTTCATCGGCATTGATGCCTTCGATGAGGGGTATGCGGATGAAAAAGTCCTTATCGGCCTCTGCTATATGGCAGATGTTCTGTAATATTTGTTCGTTGGGAACTCCCGTGTAGCGGCGGTGCTTCTCAGAGTCCATCAACTTGATATCTACAAGCATCAGTTCACATTCGCCGGCCACCTTCATCACCGTCTCCTGAGAGGCGTAGAGTGTCGTATCTACCGTGCGATGGAATCCTCGTCTGCCCAGTTCGCGAAGCAGTTCCAACGTATGGTCTCGATGCATCAGCGGTTCGCCGCCACAGAGCGTCACTCCGCCGCCGCTGTCCTCCATGATGGTACGCTCTTTCTCCACCTCCTCCATCAGTTCCTCCATGGTGTACTCACCGCCGCACATCTCCAGTGCGGTGGTGGGGCACACTTCGGTACACATGCCGCAGAGGGTGCAGTTCTCAGCCATCCGGATACCGTCAGGCGACAGTTCCAGAGCATGCTGAGGACATGCCTCTACACACGTCCGGCAACCGATGCACTTGCTCTTCTTGTAGAGAACCTGCTGTCGTGGTGTCCAGCCCTCAGGGTTGTGACACCACACACATCGTAGCGGGCAGCCTTTCAAAAAGAGTGTGGTACGGATTCCCGGCCCATCGTTGATGGCGTATCGTTTTATATCAAAAATATACATATCCTATCTTCGTGGGGGATTATGCCTTATAGTGGAGCCGTCGCCAAGCGCAACCATTCACATTCACCTTCGTCAAGGTGTGGAGCGAGGCGGTCATATACCATCTGGTGGTACTGGTCGAGCCAGTCTGTTTCTTCCTGTGTCATCATCTCACGGACGATGGGACGCTTGTCAATGGGACAGAGCGTCAGTGGTTCGAAACCGAGGAAACGGCCGAACTCTGTCTCCTTGTAGGGTACAATGAGCAGCGTGTTTTCCGTACGTGCGCCGCAGCGTCCTTCAAGGTATATGCCTGGTTCGTCGGTAATGGTCATGCCGGCTACTAACGGAGCAGGCTTCCACTCCATGCGGAACTGGTGAGGCCCCTCGTGGACATTCAGGTAGGTGCCTACACCGTGCCCTGTACCGTGCAGGTAGTTCAGTCCGTAGCGCCACATGTCTTTGCGGGCAAGGATGTCTATCTGGGTGCCGCTGGCTCCGCTGGGGAACTTGCATAGTTCTATTTGGATATGTCCTTTCAGAACCAATGTGTAAATAAGCTTCTCCTGATCGGTAAGAGGACCGAGGGCAATGGTGCGTGTGATGTCTGTTGTTCCGTCCAAGTATTGGGCACCACTGTCGAGCAGCAGCAAACCGTGTGGTTCCAGGGGAATATCGGTTTCGGGCGTTGCCTCATAGTGGACGATTGCTGCATGTGTTCCGTAGCCGGCGATGGTATCGAACGAGATGTCACGGTAAAGCGGTTGTTCAGCACGTAGCGATGTCAGTTTCTTGTCGATGGAGATTTCTGTCTGTTTACCGGCTTCTACGGCAGGAATCAGCCACTTCAGAAATTTCACGAGTGCGATGCCGTCTTTCAGCATCGCATTCCTAAAACCCGCTATTTCGGTGGTGTTCTTGATGGTTTTCATCCGTTTTACAGGCGACTCTGCTTCGACAATCTCGCGTGTGACGGTTTTGTACAACGTGTAGTTCACCTCGTCGGGGTCAAGCAGGATGTTGTACTCGAAATAGTCTTTCAGCCCCTTCACGACATTCTCGTAGCTGTCCACCTTAATCCCTTCGGCCTGCAGGTAGGCTGAAACTTCGGGTGTCAGCTTTATCTTATTTATATATAAGGTGGCGTCCTTCGAAGAAATCAGCAAGTAGGAAACGAAAACCGGGTTGCAGTGGACATCGGTGCCGCGCAGGTTCAGCGTCCAGGCGATATCGTCGAGTGCCGACATCAGCATGCCGTCGGCATGCTTCTCGCGAAGAGCCTTGCGGATGCGGGCAATCTTGTCGTGGGTCGTCTCGCCGGCATATTCCAGCGGGTAGATTTCCAATGGGTTCTCGGGAATGGCCGGACGGTTGCGCCAGATGAGCTTCAGCGGGTCCAGGTTGGTGCGCAACGTCAGACCGCCCTCACGGCGCAGGTCGGCAATCAGCTCCTTGACGCTATTGGCCGAACTGCACCAGCCGTCAATACCTACTTCTGTAAACTGGGAGCCGGCGTTTGAAAGTTGGCTGTTAATCCACTGTGGAATGGTCGGCGTGCCCTCTATCTTCAGTTTCATCAGCTGGAACTCCGTACCCTCCAGCTGTTGTTCTGCGGCGATGAAATAGCGTGAGTCCGTCCACAGGGCAGCACTGCTGAGTGTAATTACAGCCGTACCCGCCGAACCGTTGAAGCCCGAGATGAACTCACGGCCTTTCCAGTGGTCGGGAATATATTCCCCCTGATGGGGGTCGGTGCTGGGAAAGATAAACGCGGCGAGATGCTCGCGGCGCATCACCTCGCGGAGGTCTGACAGCCTGTCGTTAACGGACTTTACCATAGTATCAGAATTTGTAGTCGATGCCGAGGCCAATAACATTATTGGTACGTGAGAAGGTCTCCTGACCGTAAGCAGCCGTCTTCGTGTAGTCGCTGTAGATAGTGATGAAGTAGCCGGCATTCAAGCGAACCTTCTCGTTGATGTTCCATGCACCGCCCAGTCCGATGGAGTAGCTGTCGCAGGCGAAGGAGGTGTTCTGCTGATAACCGTCGGAGAGTCCGTAGTCAGTACGCTGACCGCCACAGCTGACAGTGAACTTGTCGTTGATGTCGTATTCAACGCCAGCCAGGATTTCGTGGGTGCCGTGAGTTAGCTCGTCTTGACGGTCACCAGCCATTTTAGCGTTTTTGTCGTCGAAGAAGTGATACTCAAGGGTGCCACGGAGCTGGGGAGTGAACTCGTAACCGGCGGCAACAGAAAGCAGGGCAGGCATGTCGTAGCGCGTGCGCACGCCGTCTTGATAAGGTGTGGTATAAGTGGCCAAACCGCCTTCTACCGTCTGCTTGATTTGTGTGGCCATTGTAGCGGCTTGGTCTGCGGGCAGAGCACCAGCAACGACCAGCTGTGTCAGCGGAGCTACAACCAGCTGGTCAGTGTTGAGCGAAGCCGACAGCGAGTTGGTCTCGTTCTCGGTGCTAATCTTGGTGCGGAACTCGTAGCGGGCGGTCAGCGTGAGGGGACCCTGATGATAGTTGACGCTAACCAAAGGTGTGAAGCCCCATCCTTTCTGATCGACGTCGAGCGCGAGGCTGGCGAGGTTACCGATGGTGGAGTGGTTGGCCTTGACATGCCCCCGATAATAGCCGTCATAGTAGTTGACGCGCAAGCCTGCCGCTGCCGAGAAGCAGTCGAGAATCCTGTAGGTGTAGTTGAACTGTGCACCGTAGATATATTGCTTGCCCTTCATCTCAGAATCGAACTGGTTGGGGCTGACGACGGGGGCGAAGCCCTGTGTAGCCTGGTTCAGGTTCTGTGTCAGTGAGGTGATGGTGCTGCCCAGCAGTACGTTGAACATGGGCACACCCTCGTCGTACTTCACGAAGCCGCCGCTGCCCACGATGCCAATCATCGACGACACTGCCCAGCGATCCTTCTTGTACGAGGCAAAGAGGGCTGGCACGATGGGAGCCGATGCTTTGCCTTCGTAGGTATGCCCGTTCCATTCGATATCGCGGTTCTGCCACGGTTTCTGAAAGTCGAGCGACATCTGGAAACCGTCGTAGCCCCACGCCAGTCCGGCGGGGTTCGAGTAGGCGGCGTCAATCTCCATTGAAGCGCCGCGTGCCATCATGCGGTCGAAGGCGATGTGATAGTTGGTGTTGGTCATCAGACCGCCGGCCTGGGCCGTCGCCGTCAAGGCGAGGGCTGCCGTAAAGATAAATAATTTCTTGGTCATGGTTTGTCTGTGTAATATAAATTCGGCTGCAAAGGTACAAAAAAATATCCTTGCAGCCGAATTTTTGGAGAGAAATCTACCAAAAAGGAACAACTTCTTACAGGTCCACCTGACAGCCGATGCCTAACACGTGGTTGGTGCGTGTGAAGGAGTCACTGATGAGCGGCTCGCGTGAAGTCACACGGTCATAGGTGTCGTACATGGTCTGGAAGTAACCGGCCTTCAGGGTCAGCTTGTCGGTGGCCTTATAGCTGAATCCAAAGCCGATGCTGTTGCTGTTGACAACGAACGACATGTCGTTCATGTACTCATCGGTCAGTCCGTAGCGGGTCAGCTGGCCACCGACGGAGATGGTCAGCCGGTCGGTGACATCCCATTCTGCACCTAACAGGAACTCATTGGAGTTGTGGTCGAGTTTGTCCTGGGCCTCGCCATACCAGTCGGCCTGCTTGTCGAAGTAGTGGTGCCAGCCGGCGTTCAGGCGCACATCGTTGATGGGACTCCACTGGGCGCCGACAGCCAGCAGTGCGGGAACGTCCTCGTTCACCTCCTCCTCATCGCGGAACTTGTTGACAGCCGCAATTTCACTTGCTTCGTTGACGGTCGATTCGTTCTTCATGCGGATCTGGGTCTTGAACTCATACTTGGCGGCAAAGTTGAAGTTGCCTGTCTTGTAGTCAACACCGATGACGGGTGCTAAGCCCACGCTCGACTGGTTGCACAGGAGGTTGACGCCCTGTGAGTATTTCTGCAGCGAACCGATGCTCTGCTTTGCACCTTCCAACTGTGCTTTCGTGGCTGCCAGCTCTGCATACTGAGGCAGGGCGGTGGCTCCGGCAGCCTCGTACTGGGCCATGCCCGCATTGACCTGGTCGATGGAGTTGTCAACAGTGGTTGAGGCTGTCTGCAGGAAACTGCCGAAGTTCATGTAACGGTCGTCGCCGACGTTTACCATGATGTTGCTGATCTTAGCCTTATAGGTGGCCGTGCCGTATAACAGGCGCAGACCGCCATAGACGGAGAGGTTGTCATAAATCTTGTAGGCTGCACCTGCCTGGAATCCGAAGTAGTACTGACGGCCCTGCATGTAGCCGTCCATATCGTAGCCTTTCGCACCGAAGGGCTTCAGTTGGTTGGCGATATTGCCGACGACGCTCTCAAACGAGCCCAGTCCGTCGGCGAACTCGCAACTGCCGCCCCCTCCAGGTACTGAAAAGTTGAACTGTATGCTCCAGTCCCCTTTGTTATAGGCAGCTTGCAGTGATGGAATGATTGGTGCATCGGCTGTTCCTTCGAAAACCTTGGTGCTTTGGCCATTGTTTTTGCGGCCGAGTGCAAAATAGGGACTGGTAGAGGTAATGGTACGTGTTTGGTGGGCATACTGCCAGTTGAAACCTAAATGGAACCCTTCGGGCAGGAAGGCCACGCCGGCGGGATTGGAATAGACACCGTCAAGCCCGATGGCGGCATCGCGGGCGGGGTTGCGGAGGAAGTCGATACTTTGGTTTGTGTTGGTCAAGATGCCGCCAGCCTGGGCGGTGGTTGCTGTTACGGCAAGCACTGCGCCGGCCAGCTTTTTCTGAAAAATGTTCATATCCTAAAAACTTCTTAAATAATTTGGCTGCAAAGGTAGGCTTATTGTTCGGTTTTTCTCCGTTTTCGCACACGGTATTAGGATATGTTAACTTAAAGAGGCTTAAAAACTGCACAAACCAATGTTGTTTGTGCAGCTTTTTCCGCTACTTTTTCAACTCCGGATAGCTGATGCGGGTGTGGTAGATGGTCTTGAGTTTCTCGATGAGTACGGTCTTGGCGTACTGGATGTCGCGGAACGTAATGGGGCACTCACGGAAGTAGCCTTCATCCATCTGACTGTCGATAATGCGGTTCACCAGGTCGCGGATATTCTGCTCGGTATATTCCTTGATTGAGCGCGAGGCAGCCTCGACGGCATCGGCCATCATGAGGATGGCCTGTTCCTTGGTTGACGGGTTGGGGCCAGGGTAGGTGAATAGCAGGTCATCGACGGGCTCCTCGGGAAACTCGTTCTTCTGCTTGATGTAGAAATACTTGGTCTTGCCCAGGCCGTGATGAGTGGCAATGAAGTCGCGGATGACCTGCGGCAGGTTGTACTTGTCGGCCAGTTTCAGTCCCTCGGTGACATGGCTGATGAGCAACTGGGCACTTTCAATATAGGTCTTGCCGTCGTGGGGGTTCATGCCGGCCTGGTTTTCGGTGAAATAGATGGGGTTGGTAATCTTGCCGATGTCATGGTACAGGGCACCGGTGCGTACAAGCTGGCTCTTGGCATCAATCTTGCGGGCTATCTCGGCTGCCAGGTTGCCTACCTGGATGGAGTGCTGGAAAGTGCCCGGAGCGACCTCACTCATGCGGCGGAGGAGTTCCTTGTTCATGTCCGACAGCTCAATGAGCGTGATATTCGACGTGAAGTTGAATGCCTTTTCCATGATATACAGCAGGGGGTAC
>Ga0326514_10001144_pt1 | contig 17365 bp, 34 predicted proteins | sample 3_2548_0518_D_FD_203653 | JGI IMG/M metagenome (GOLD analysis project Ga0326514, IMG submission 203653) | Bovine rumen microbial communities from UC Davis, California, United States - 3_2548_0518 | ecosystem: Host-associated > Mammals > Digestive system > Stomach > Rumen | place: USA... | reverse complement strand
CTTATAAGGTTTAAAACCGCTAATATTAACCTACACGTACAACCGTTTAAATATTCAATAGACGAGCCGCCTTTAATATTTAATAATACAAGCGGAGCAACTACTAAAACTATAACCGTAAGGAATACGGGCAATATATACAGTAGACCAAAGCTTACTATAACGGGATCTAATACTATAACCGTTTATATAGGTGATACGCAAATATTTAGTATAGAACTAAGCGCAGCGGGCGAAACGATCATAATAGACGACTTTAACGCTACGGACGGCGAGGGCAACTACTTAAACCGCCAAGTAACGGGCGACTATGATAACTTTAAGCTACTTACGGGAGTTAATAGCCTGCGTATAACGGGAACGTTTAAAAGCGTAACTATAGATAAGTATAGTAGGTGGATATAAGGGGGCTTAAAATGGTAAATAGACAAGATTTTATTAACGCGATAGATAAAAATATAGACATGGTAAGGGGCGATACTTTAGCGTTTAGCTTTCAACTTGGAGGGCTAGAAAGTCGCAGCGCTTACGAGGATCTAATAGTAACTTTTGTCGTAGCCGAACACTACGACGACGCTAGCTTAATAGAAATAACTAGCGGTTACGGTATAGAGTTAGAGGACTACGACACGGCTAAAGATACGGCTACTTTTTCGGTAACTTTAGCACCTAATTACACCAAGACTTTAGACTTAAATAGGTACTATTACGACTTGCAGATAAAAGACACTAATAACGTTATAACACTTATGCGCGGACGTCTTACGCTATTATGGGACGTAGCAGACTAGGAAAGGGGTATAACATGAGCAACAATATTATTTTTAAAACTAACTTAATGAGAGGCGCAAAGGGCGAAAGAGGGGACGCAGGCGAAAGCGAGACTATACCAAGTAACGGTATTATAGCTTATGCAGGCGACGACGTACCCGAGGGCTACGAAGAGATAGAAACCCCCGAAGTAATAGAGGAAATAGTAGACGCTTGGGACGAGTTAAGCGGGCAAGTATCAGAAAATACGCAGGATATAGCAACAACTAACGCTAGAATAGATAATATTATAGCTTTACCCGACGGTAGCACAACCGCAGACGCAGAACTAACCGACATAAGAGTAGGAGCGGACGGCGTAACGTATCCAAGCGCAGGCGACGCGGTAAGAGAGCAAGTTAACCAAATAGACGATAATTTAGGCGTTTGTATAGAAAATAATTTAGATATTTTCGAGTTAGGGAATATATCAATTACAAATAACAGGTGGGTTTATACCGACTCTACTACTAGAGTGCGCACTAAAAACGCGCTAGGAATTAAAGCAAATGTAGGCGATATTATTAAGTTAAAAGACTATACTGACGCAAGATACTATTTAGGTTGGAGAACTTCAGACGGTACTTATTACTATCAAGGTTGGAGCACTTCAGACTTTACCGTTAATCAAGAAGGTTATTATTGTGTGCTTATTGCAAATAGAACAGACACAGAGCAGACATCAAAAGACGCACTAGCTAGTTTATTTGTACTTGAAAAAAAAGCACATACAAGAATTGACAAAATAGAGGAAAGCTCACAAGCTGTGGGGGAGATAATACTAGCACTTAATAGCGGGATTATCCACGTAGACGGCAGTATAGCGGTTGCGTCGTCGACAAATCAAGAGGTTTACTCTAACTTAATACCTTATCATAATGAAACTATAGACTATTATTTAGAAACAGAAGAAAATCAAGACCATTGGTTAGCTATTGCTTATTATGACGCAAACGGAGACTATTTAGGTAGAGTAACTAGACTTAACGCAGCGTCAAAAATAACTAATGGCGCAAGAAAAATAAATAACGAAAATGCCGCATATATAGCTTTTACTTATAGAACTTTTGGAAGTATTAAAGCAAAGTTTTTTAGTGACAAAGCACCAACTATAGAGGGTTTAACAAACGCTTATTATAAAACTAATGAAACTTTAGGCGTTATCATACCGTCACGCTTTACGGGCTACCCCGAAATAGATACGGTTAATAAAACTTTAACTATACATCAAGACGCTTTATTATTGCTTAAAGATAGATACATTCAAATATGCGGTAGTGGCGACGTAGTAGTAGATTTTTCAACTATGGAAACGACGGCGATTAAAATATATTATAATATTATTACTTCAAATTTTGAGGTAAAAAGATTTGACTATAAAAAACCTTTTAATAGTAATTTAATACTAATTTGCTCTATTAGACTTTCACTAAGCGATTATACTAATGCGCAAGCGTCTATGTCTTGCCCGTTTTATATTGACGGCGTGCCTATGGGCTTTTTAAGCGCAAACATAAACAAAAATATAAAGTCGGTTAATCATAGAGGTTATGTAACCGCACCCGAAAATACACTCCCAGCTTATAGACTATCGAAGAAAAAGGGCTTTGACTATGTAGAAACAGATCTTCGAACAACTGCTGACAATGTAGTTGTTTGCTTGCACGATGAAACAATAAACAGAACGGCAAGAAATGCAGACGGAACAGAATTAGAAAATACTATTAATATATCCAATATAACCTACGAAGAGGCTTTGACTTATGATTTTGGAATTTATAAGGGTGAAAAATTTGCAGGAATAAAAATACCTACTTTTACAGAGTTTTTGGTATTGTGTAAAAATATTTGTTTACACCCTTATATAGAATTAAAATTAGGTGATTCACAAGCCGAAATTGAGAACTTAATAGACATAGTACTAGCTAATGGAATGAGCGGTAAGGTTACTTGGATAAGCTTTGTTAAAGATTATTTAAACGCTATAAAAAATTATGACCATAAAGCAAGAATAGGATATCTCATATCGACAGATATTACAGACGCCAATATAACTATAGCAACGTCTTTGCAAACTGACGAAAACGAGGTATTTATAGACGCGTATTACTCAAATATTACAGACGAGGGCGTTAATAAGTGTATCGCGGCAAAGATACCATTAGAAGTATGGGGTATTAACGATTCGGCAAGTATTGATAAGGCAAATAATTATGTAACGGGCTTTACATCTGACCTTATAATAGCGGGGAGCTGTTTATATAGTAAAAATATCAACGAATAAAGGGGGTTAACTTATGAAATGGTTAAAAAAAGTAGCAGCTACACCGCTAACAACTATAGCTAGAGTAGTAGACGATTTAAACGCACAGACTAACGACAGAACTAACGCTCCAAGTATACACGCGGTACGTGAGGCGGTTAATAATAATTGGCTTAGTATATACCCAGTAGGTAGTATATACATGAGCGTAAATAATGTTAACCCGTCCGCCGTATTTGGTGGCACTTGGGAGCAGATCAAAGACAAGTTTTTACTTGCCTGCGGAGATACCTATAACAACGGAGAAACGGGCGGAAGTGCTACGCACACGCCAAGCGGAACGGTAGGAGACCACACTTTAACGGTTGACGAGATCCCGAGCCATACACACGACTATGGTTTTGAGTATAAACAAACCGCACAAGGCGGCTTGGTAAATAATAATACAGGCACTGTAGAATTGGCATATAGAGAAACTGGCGCGCAAGGTGGCGGACAAGCTCATAGCCATAGCTTTACGGGTACAAGTCAAAATACCTTACCGCCGTACTTAGCGGTTAATGTATGGGTTAGAACGGCATAGGGGGCTTAAATGGATATTATAATAACGGTATTATCTACTATAGCCGTAGCTCTTATAGGGCTAGTAGGTACGATTTTTACAACAAGAGCAGGCAACGAAAAAATACAACATGAATTAGACAAACATAACGCCGTACAAGATACTAAGTTAGAAGAGCTTACGCGAGAGGTTAGGCAACACAACGACTTTGCTATTAAAATACCCGTTATAGAGCAGCGCGTAACGGCGCTAGAAAAGGAAACTTTTAAGAATAAATAAAGGGGGCTTACTATGATAAGAGCCTTTAATACAACAGATAAGGTATACCAAACCAACGGCGACGCGGTTATACAAGCGATTAAAGCAAAGGTTAAAAATTCAGATAATGGCGACTATTACTTAGAATTAACTTGCGGTAGTGAGTATAACGAGTTTATTCAAGCTAATAATATATTGGTAGTACCGACGCCAAGAGGCGACCAAGCGTTTAGGATACGGACAGTTACTAAAAAAAGCAATAAACTAGAGGTTAAGGCGTGGCACGTCTACTATGATAGCCAAAACTATTTAATAGCGGATAGCTACGCCGTTAACCTTAATTGTAACTCCGCTTTGGCTCACTTTAACAACGCTACGGACAACCCTAGCCCGTTTACAATGAGTAGCGACGTAACTAGCATAAACTCGTATAGGTGCGTTAGGACGTCGCTAGCGGAGTGTATAAGAACAGTATTAGAGCGTTGGGGCGGTCATTTAGTCCGCGATAATTGGAATATAAGCATACTTTCCGATATAGGCGTAGATAATGGCATAACTATAGAGTACAAAAAAAACTTAAAAGAGCTTACCGCCTCTTATGATTGGAGCGGAGTAACGACTAAAGTTATGCCCGTAGGTAAAAACGGTATATTATTAGATGAAAGATACTTGTACTCTGATATACAATATACTATACCTTTTACCCGCTCCGTAACTTTCGACCAAGATATAAACGAAGAGGACTACCCCGACGAGCAGAGTTATATAAGAGCCTTAAAGGCAGATCTAAGGGCGCAGGCTATTAACTTCTTAAATACTTATAGTATACCCGTAGTAAATTATGAGTTAAAAGGTAACCCCGAAAAAGTAACAGATATTGGGGATATGATAGAGGTAAGAGATAAGCGTATAGGAGTTAATATACTTACCCAAGTTATAGCTTATGAGTACGACGCTATAGCAGATAAATACGTAAGTCTAGAGTTTGGTAACTTCGTACCGTCGTTAGATGGGCTTATGAGCAATATATCAGCTAACACTAACACACAGATAAAGCAAGCTACCGCGGATCTTAATATAGAGGTTAATAGCTTATATAGAAGTATAGAAGCAATTAATACTAACATAGAAACGCTGCAGGATAATAAGCAGGATAAGTTATATACTGGCGACGGTATTAAAATAGCTAATAACGTTATATCCTTGGATAAGTTAGGCAGTTATAGCTATGAAAATAATATACTAGCTGGGGTTAACGGTACTACTATAACTTTATTTATAGAAGTGCCACGACCTATTAATAACTTTATATTAAATGATTTTTTACTGCGGATCTATACGCAGGGTAGTAACGTAGAAATAACACCATTAACAACGGGAGTAAGCTATACCTTAACCAAGGTTAACGACTACACCGAAAAGCTAGTAATAACAGATACTAACCTATCGGGGTTAAGTGGAATGTATAACGCTTACCTCGTAGCAAATATAAACTAAATACCTAAGTAAGTATAATAAAAGCACCTAGACGAGCATATAACGCCGCCTTGGTGCTTTGTTTTTTAGTCCTCATATATTGATTTATAATTATCTAAGCCTTTTTGCATTAATAAATTGATATTTTAAAAAAATAAAATTTCATATTGACAATTTAAAGCATTGGTATTATTATTTAAGGCATAAAGGGGAACGCGTAAGCGATTAACTTTATAGGAAAGTGGACGCAATGGGAACATAACAACCGACGCAACCGCGATAGACATAAGGAAAGGGGGCGAGATAATGCAGAAAAAGACGCTATTATATCCAAACATACACGCAGAACTAGCACGCAGCGGGTTAACGGTAGCTATGCTAGCCGACTATATGGGAATGACGGCGCAAAACTTATACGGCAAGCTTAAAGGTGCTACCGCCGTTACTGAAAAGGATATGAAAGCTATACAAGAGTTTTTTAAAGCTAAAGGGGGCGGCGCTTTCACACTCGACTATTTATTTAGTAATGGCGAATCGAGTAATTAAAAGAAAACGACAATTTTATATTTTTAGAAAGGGGCAAATAATGGGAATTATAGAGACATTAGACGCTAAAGAGTGGTTAGAGCTTAACGCCCGCTTGCAGGCTAAAAAGAACGCCTTAAGAAAAGCCTTAAAAGAAAAGGGCGTACTTAAAAAGGGCGGCGTAAATGACTACGACAAGTATAGCTATTTTAGCGAGGCACAATATAAAGAACTCTTTACGGAGCTTTTTAGTAACGCAGGCTTAGAGCTTAGTTTTAATGAGGTAGAGTATAACACTTTTACGGGTAGCGAAAAGCAGGCTAACGGACGTATGCCAAAGCTTAACTTTATCCTTACCGACATAGACACGGGCTTTTATGAAGAGACGACTATAACGGGCGAGGGTATAGACAAAGGCGACAAGGCAGGCTATAAGGCTTATACGGGGGCGCTTAAATATTACCTAGCTAATACCTTTATGGTAGCAACGGGGGACGATCCCGAAAAGGAAAGCCCAATCCACACCATGAACGATAAGCAGGAAAAGAAAGCAAGCGCTAAGCAAATAGAGCTTATACGTAAGATAGCCGAAGAGCAGGGCAGAGAGTTAGACGAGGAAGTAGTAAAAGCTTGGAGCATGAAACAAGCTAGCGATTTTATAAGCAAATATAAGGGGGCTAGGTAATGGAGTTAATTAAGTTATACGGAGAGGCTGCTATACTTGACGGTACAACGGCTAAGCATATAGCAGAGTTTGAGAAAATGGCTAAAGAGATTAAAGCCAAAGAGGACGATCTTAAAAAAGAGATCCTTAAGGAAATGGAAAGCAAGGGCATAATTAAACTAGATACCGACGAGCTAACTATATCATACGTAGCAGCTACAGAGAGGGAAACACTAGACACTAAGACACTAAGGGAAGAACTACCCGACATATACGACACTTACGTAAAAATAAGCCCCGTTAAGTCATCTATACGTATTAAAGTAAAGGGGTAACTTATGAACGAAAACGAGGCGTATTTATGGGAGTTTCTAGATATAAACGACGATATACTTATAGTTGATAGTTTTGTAAAGGCTAATAGCGTTATAAACAACCCAAAATATAAAAAGATACTATGCAGCATTTCGGGCGGAAGTGATAGCGACGTAATGCTAGACTTAATACACCGTGTAGACCTTAATAAAAAAGTAAAATATGTATGGTTTAACACGGGGCTAGAGTACCAAGCTACTAAAGACCATTTAGAGTACTTAGAGCAAAAGTATAACATAGAGATTATACGAGAGAGAGCTATAAAGCCTATACCGACTACGTGCAAGGAATACGGGCAACCGTTTTTAAGTAAATATGTATCGGAACATATAGGGAGATTACAACAAAAGGGCTTTGATTTTACAGACAAAACCTACGAAGAGTTGTCCAAAGAATATCCAAAAGCGAAAGGATCAGTTAAGTGGTGGACAGATCAATACACAAAAGAGAAAGGATTTTCTACACCGTCAAGATATGATATAGGCTATAACAAATACTTAAAAGCTTTTATCCTTAAAAACCCGCCGACGTTTAAAATATCTTCTAAATGTTGTAAATACGCTAAAAAAGACGTAGGTAAGCAGCTTGTAAAGAAATACGACGCCGACTTACAAATTATAGGAGTGAGGCAGGCAGAGGGCGGAATAAGAGCCACCGCTTATAAGAATTGTTTTTCTATAAACGAAGATAAAGAAGATTACTACCGCCCTTTATTTTGGTACAAAGACGATACTAAGAAAGAATACGAAGAGAAATTTAACGTAGAGCATAGCGCTTGTTATACAGAGTACGGCTTTACAAGGACGGGTTGCTGCTGCTGCCCTTACGGTAGAGAGCTAGAAAACGAGCTAGAAATAACTAGGGTATTTGAGCCTAATTTATATAAGGCGGTTTGTAATGTATTTAAAGATAGTTACGAGTATACTCGCAAATATCGCGCTTTCGTCCAAGAAATGAAATTTAAAGAAAAGACGACGGCAGGACAAAAGACTATATTTGATTATATTTAAGGGGGTGTAAATGGAAACTTGGAAAATAAGAGCTTATACGCTAGAGTATGACGACGACACGCACACTTATATAGTAGACGGCGTTATAGTGCCAAGCGTAACACAAATACTGGGCGTTAAATTTGGCAATAAATACGCAGGCGTTAACCGCTACACGTTAGAGCGTGCAGCTAGCAGGGGTACGTCTATACATAAAGCTATAGAGAACTTTTGCAGATATGGCAAAGATAGTGAACTAAAAGAACTACATAACTTTAGATTTTTAGCGGCTTACTATGAATTTTTCGTAATGGAAAACGAAACGCCAATAATTATTTTTAGAGACGATACGCCAATAGCTGCTGGGCGCTTGGATCTAATACTAGACATAAAAGGCGATACGGCTATAGCGGATATAAAAACAACCGCTACACTTGACAAAGAGTACTTAGCTTACCAACTTAACTTATATCGTATAGGCTATATGCAAAGCTACGGTATAGAGATAACGCAGCTATACGGCGTACATCTAAGAGAGGATAAGCGCAAGTTAGTAAATATACCCGTTAACGAGGGTATAGCGTGGGACATTATAGACGAATACGAAAGGGGTAAACAATGAATAAAGTAATATTAGTAGGGAGATTAACAAGAGATCCCGAAACGAGGCAGGCAGGCGAGACAACCGTAACTAGGTTTAGTATAGCGGTAGATAGACGCTTTAAGCAGGACGGCGGACAAGCTGCGGACTTTCCTAGTATCGTAGCCTTTGGGAAAACGGCGGAGTTTATTAGTAAATACTTTCATAAGGGCATGAAAATAGCGCTAGAGGGACGTATACAGACTGGCAGCTATGAAAAGGACGGCGTTAATCACTATACAACCGACGTAATAGCCGAGGCGGTAGAGTTTGCAGAGAGTAAAAGAGCAGACGCAGGGGAAACGCCACAACCAAGCGCTAACGAGTGGGCGGATATTGAAAACGATCTCCCATTTAAATAGAAAGGGGCAAATATTAATATTAAACACGTGGACAGATACACACGCTTATTGGGCTAGACTTAATAAAGGTTGGACTATAGAAAAAGATTTAATAATTGAAAGGAGATATAATAACATGAGTAAAAACGTAGATATTGAGGAAATGATAGCAGACGCTAGAGCAGAGGAAGAAGTAGCAGCAGAGCAGGAAAGAGCAGCAAAAGAGGAAAAGGCAAGAGAGGACTTTAGAGAGACGCTTAGAGAGAGACTTAAAGAGGCTCTTTTACCTAAAGACGATAATAAGGTAACTATAAGCTTAAGCGAGTATGTAATACTTAAGCAAAAAGAGGCGGACTTAGAAAGAATACTAGACGCTTTAGTAGACGATTTAGAGCTTAACTATTCTAAGGACACTTTAAGGATAAGAGGCGACAAAGTGCTAGGGGCGTTTAGGGTACTTTATCCTGAGGCATACGACCACTCATTAGCGGCAGAGTTAGAACGCGCAGAGCATGAGGGCGAGTAAATGGACTTATACGAGCAAATACTTAAGCTTATGGCAGAGTTAACGGCGTCCATAAGAAAGCTAAGAGACAACGGGGCAAAGCTAGCCGACGCAGAGCGCGACTATAAAATAACCCTGCGTAAAGAGGCTTTAAAGTTAAGGGCGGGCGAAATGCCCGTAACCTTAATTAATAATATTATTTACGGAGTACCCGAGGTAGCAGAGAAACGCTTTAAAAGGGACGTAGAGCAAGCTAACTACGACGCTAATAAAGAGCATATAAACATTTGTAAATTAAAATTAAGAATACTAGAGGCGCAGCTTTCGAGGGAGTGGACGAACGCAGGAAAGGGGGATATATAAAAATGTATATATTAGAACTATTTAGCGGTTTAGAGTGTATATCCGACGCTTTTAGAAAGCATAATCATACTTGTTTTACTGTAGATTGGGACGAGCGCTTTAATAGCTCTTTACATTGTGATATAGCCGACTTAGAGTTATCAGACTTGCCCGTAGAGTTTAGACACGCCGAAATGTTCCCGCTCAAATATTGGTACGGGCATAGATACCCGATAACAATACACGACGGAGACGTTAAAGTAAAAGCTACTCTACACTTAAACGGGCAACGCTCACTAAAAGAAGTTTATAACCTTAATTATAAATGTAATACGCTTACTTGCGACGGAGACGGGGGGAACAGACAAAAGAAAGTACTACAAAACGGGAAAGTAAGAAAGCTAACGCCTTTAGAGTACGAGAGGCTACAAACTTTACCCGACAACTACACGCTAGGCGTATCGGATAGCGCAAGATATACGGCTATTGGCAATGGTTGGACGATAGACGTTATAGCTCATATATTTAAAGGATTAAAAGAGGGGGCTAATAATGGTTAAATCACTACTACAACGTAACAAGGCTTGTTATATATGCGGTACTACTCTTAACTTACATTTACACCATATATTTTATGGTACGGCTAACCGCAAGCTATCAGACGCGGACGGGTGCGTAGTTTATCTTTGCTTAAATCATCATACTGGATCGCAGGGCGTACACCATAACAGAATGTTAGATTTAACGATAAAGGCGAAATGTCAAATTGAATGGCAAAGGCAAAATAATAAAACTGTAGACGATTTTATAAAACGCTACGGTAAGAGTTATTTATAGGGGGTAAGATATGGATTTAAACACATTAGAGAAGAAAATTGTACTAGTCCTAAAAAACAACCATATAGCACGTATTGACGATATGGCTTTATATTCTACTTATGTATGGGATATTGTTAAAAATATGGGGCTTGGTAAAGGTTGGCTTGTAGAAGTATTTAGTAACCGCAGATTTAGGGCAGAAAACAACATAGCCCCTTACGGATCGGTTAGTAGGTGTAGGAGAAAAATACAAGAGAAATACCCAGAGCTTAGGGCTAGCGAGGAACAGATAAAAGAGAAAAGAGAGCTAGAGAAAAAGTACAAGGCTTACGCATTACAGAAAGGGGGTGCTACTAATGAGTAATGGGGTAATTATTACTATAGTAATTTGTATTACGATCGTCGCTATTACTTGGATAAGTAGGAACGATAAAAAATGAAGATATTTATAGATTATGATTTCCCTAATTGGAATGAGTACATAAAGGCGGAGCGTGGCAGCTTATACCACGCTAACGCCATAAAGCAGGCGGAAAAGAACTATATAGCGTTTACAGTAAAGCAAAAGTATAAAGGCAAATACCCCGTAACGCTTACCGTACGCCCGTACTTTAAGAACAAAAGGCGCGACTTAGATAACTTTAGACTTAAAGGACTTATAGACGGGCTAGTAGCTGCGGGGGTATTGGTAAACGATAACCTTAATTGTATTAACCGTATCATAGTAGAGCCTATCTATTGCGACGAGGTAGGCGTAGAGGTTGAAATAACAGAAAGCGGGGTAACTAATGGCTAAAAAATACTATTGGCTTAAGCTAAAAGCGGATTTTTTCACTAGCCGAGCTATGAAGAAACTACGCAGGATAGCAGGGGGCGACACGTATACTATTATCTACTTGAAACTCCAACTATTAAGCCTAAAAGACGAGGGGCTACTATTCTACGAGGGGGTAGAGCCTACGTTTTACGAAGAAATGGCGCTAGCGCTTGACGAGGACGCCGAGAACGTAAGAGCCACGCTTATATTTTTAGAAAATATGGGCTTATTATCACAAAATAACGACCACGAGTACATATTAACCGAAGTACCTTATTTAATAGGCGGAGAGAGTGAAAGCGCCGAGCGTGTAAGACGGCATAGAGGTAAAAAAGCGTTACAATGTAACGCCGAAGTAACAGAGGGTAACAAGTTAGTAACAGAGAGTAACACAGAGATAGAGAAAGAGAAAGAGAAAGAGATAGAAATAGAGATAGAGAAGAGGGAGAGGGTAGACTATCAACAAGTAGTTGATATGTATAACGATACTTGCGTATCGTTTCCCCGCCTTATGAGCTTATCCGAGGCACGTAAGAAAGCTATTAAAGCACGCCTTAACACTTATAGCATAGAGGACTTTAAAAGGGTATTTGAGTTAGCCGAAAGCTCTACTTTTCTAAAAGGCGGCAATAAGCGTAATTGGAGCGCTAACTTTGATTGGTTAGTAAAGGACGCTAACTTTGCTAAGGTATTAGACGGGAACTACAACGACAAGGCAGCAGCTAAAGGAACTAACGAGACGGCGCAGGATCTAGACAACTTTTATAACATGGCTCAAAGTTGGGCGGAAAGCGAGGGCTAAGTAATGAGGTACGTAACTTTTCATCACAATTTATTACAAAATCGAGTTTCTGATTTGAAAGTACATGAAAACAAAGAAAAAGCGTTGAAATATTTCAATTCAGAGTGTTGTAAGTATTTCGAGATAAATACAAAATTTAAGGCTAATAAACTTCCTGCTACTTATGGTTATCCTATGAGGAAGTATTACGGAGTATCCGCAAGAACTTTTAAAAAAATGTTTGATATTTCAGTAGATGAAGCTATGAAGATATTACAAGACAGAAAGTGAGTGGTAATTATGAAAAACGCAATAATAGCGGGGCTTATGGCTTATATTTATTATGATTTTTGTATAGAAAGAAATATCCTTTTACCTATAGTAGCCTTTTTTGTATTTTGGGCGTTGGTTTCAGAGATCGAGGAACTAATAAAGGATTTTAAGAAAGGGGGCAAATATGGAGCGTAAAGAGTTTGCTTTATTTGCTAGCGCCTTAAGGACTTATTACCCAAAAGAAAAACTTTTACCTAATGAACAAGCTATGGATCTTTGGTTTAAACAACTCCAAGACATACCGTACAAGTTAGCAGAGCTTACGCTTAATAAGTGGGTAGCTACTAATAAGTGGCCTCCAACGATTGCGGACATAAGAGAGCAGGCTTTAGGAATAACGCAAGGCACGGCTAAAGAGTGGGGCGAGGCATGGCGAGAAGTGCTAAACGCCGTACATTGCTACGGATCATATCAACAATTAGAGGCTATGGAAAGTTTAGACGAGCTTACACGGCAAGCCGTTAAACGCGTAGGCTATATGTCTATATGTATGAGTGAAAATATAGCAACCGAGCGCGCTAATTTTAGAATGGTATACGAGCAGCTATTACAGAGGCAAAAGCAGGACGCGCAGCTACCGCAAAATATTAAGGCTCTTATAGCTCAAATGCCGCTATTATTAGGAGAGGGGGGCGAGTAAGTGAACGACGAAAGGTTAGAAGAATTAAGGGGAAAATATAAAAATAGAAAATTATTAGAGGAATTAGCTTGGGGAACATACGCCGATCATAGTGGTTATACAAGTAAGAGTAACGCGGAATTTCTAAATTGGCTATGTAATGCAGCTTATAGAGAGATAAAAAGACTAGGGGGGTGAGTAAGTGAAAAATAAATACAAGATACCTTGGCACGTTAGACAATACGTTAAAAAAGAGCTTATGGACTATAAAAGCAATAAAAAGCTAGTAGCCAAATATAAAGGCGATACTAGGGGGCTTATATTAGCTAATACAAGGTTAACCCAAATAGAAAACGTGCTAGATAGGCTTAACAAAGAGGACAGAGAGGCGGCGGAGTTAATCTTTATACATCAATACACCCAAAGCGGCGCAGAGATAGCCAAGGGACTAAGTAAAGCGGCTTACTATAATGCTATGAATAAAGTTATATATTTAGTAGCCGTAGAAATGGATCTAATTTAGAAAAAAGTAAGGAATTTAACCGCCGTAAAGTGCGGTAATATTAAATAAAAGGATAGTTACGACTTTGAACGTGCAATTAAAATTATTCTGGAGAATTTATAGAAAGTGAGGTAAAAAGAAAATGAAAGTAATTGACGTATCACAGTTTAACGGCTCTATAAGTTGGGCGAGAGTGGCGAAAAGTTGCGACGGGGCTATTATAAGGGCAGGCTATAGAGGATACGGGCGCGGTACACTAGTAACCGATAAGAATTTTAAAAACAACTTAGCAGCCGCTAAAGCTGCGGGTGTACCTATAGGCGTATACTTTGTTACGCAGGCTATAACCATAGCAGAGGCGCAGGAAGAGGCACGCTATACAATGGAGCTAGTTAAGGGCTATAAGCTAGTCTATCCGATATTTATAGATAGCGAGAACGGAAAAAACGGAGCAGGGCGTGCAGATAGTGGCAAGCTAAGCAGAGCAAAGCGCACGGCTATATTAAACGCCTTTTGTGAAGAAATACAGAAAGAGGGCTACGCGGCGGGCGTTTATGCCTCGCAAAGTTGGTTTAATGACGACTTAAACTTAGCAGAGCTTAAAGACTTTAATATATGGGTTGCTAGGTATTCAAGTTACGCGCCTAATATTTATTATAACGCTTGGCAATACACTAGCGCGGGCAGCGTAGACGGGGTAACGGGTAACGTAGATATATCAGACTTTAAAAGCATATCAATAACTAAACAAACTACTAAACCAACCAAGAAAAGCGCCGAAGAGATAGCCGACGAAGTAATGGCGGGTAAATGGGGCAACGGAGCGGCTAGAAAAGCTAAACTAGAGGCAGCAGGCTACAACTATAACGAGATACAAACCAAAGTAACCGAAAAGCTTAATAAAAAGACGACTAAGAAGTATTACACAGTAAAAGCAGGCGATACACTAAGCGCAATAGCTAAAAAGTATAATACTACCGTAGATAAGCTAGTAAAGCTTAATAATATTAAAAATGCTAACAAAATATACGTAGGGCAAAAGCTGCGCGTAAAGTAAAGGGGGGATAATATGACAATGAGTAATAAAACATACGATATATTAAAGTTTATAGCGCTTAAGGTTTTACCTGCACTTGCAACTTTAATACTTGCGCTTGGTGCTATATGGAATATACCTTATAGCGAGGCTATAGCGGCTACTATAACGGCTATAGATACCTTTTTAGGCGCTATACTTGGTATAAGCTCCAAAGAATACGCTAAAGAGCAGAAAGAGTGGGCAGACAATGAAGAGTAAAACCGTTAAGGGAATGATAACAACTAAAATAGGCATGGAGATTAAAGATATAACAATAAGAGCCGAAAGAACGGGAGCATTTACAACGCTAAGCTTAGCGGACGACGACAAGCAAATATTATTAGAAGTAAACTATAAAGATATTAAAGACGTTGTAAGGGGGCTTTAATATGGACAATACAATAGACTATGAGGCAATAAAAAAGCTAGCCGAGAGTATAAGAGAGATTGCTAAAAAGTTATATGAGGCAATAAAAAAGCTAGCGTTTAAAGAAAAAGATAGCAAGCCTAAATATAATCCCGTTAAAAGCTTAATAAAACCATATAAGCAACCATTTATTAAGGTTAGATATAGAGCAAGGGCTAATTTATAAAGGGGGCGTTAATATGGACTTAAAAAGCTGCTCCAAGTGCGGAAAGATACACCCAAGGGGCTATAATTGCAACGTAGGCAGGATATACACCAAGACAGACGAGAGCAGGCTAAGAAGTAAGTACGCGTGGACTAAAAAGGCTAAACAGATTAAAGACGACGCTAACGGGCTTTGTGAGGTATGCAAAGCCCAAGGCGTTTATACATACGACGGCTTAGAAGTACATCACATAACCAAGCTACGCGACGATCCTAACGGGCTACTAGAGGACGATAACTTAATATGTTTATGCGTATATCATCATAAGCAGGCAGACGACGGCGAAATAGACGCGGACTACTTAAGGGAATTAGTAAAAGAAAGGGTAAAATAATGTTTATATGCAATATTTGTAAAAAGCCTTTTAAGGCAGGACAAAGGAAAGACGGCTTGCCATATGGCTCAGGCTTTGAACTTAAAAGTGGGGAAGTAATAAACGTATGCACGGATTGTATTATAAAAATGAGTGCTGACGATATAGCAGGACGTGAGCGTGTACTGAAGCAATTAAGAAAGCGAGGGCGAGTAAATGAGTTATAAAAGTCCGATAGATATTATATACGGAGATATACAAATGAAAGTAGAGCGCGAAGTAGTTAAGGCTATCCAAAGTTGTAAAATTGACATTGATAAAGACGAACTAATAAAAGCCTTAAATTATGATAGAGAGCAATATAAGGCAGGGTATGAGGACGCTTTAAAAGAAATATCAATGTATGTTAATAGATATATGGGGGAATTAAACCCACAAGCCTATAACGAGCGAGCGCAGCTAAAAGGGTTAAACGACTATATAGCAAAGTTAGAAAGGGGCGAGTAAATGGAAGAGTTTAAAGTAGGCGAGTATATTATATACGTAAACGGCGATAGGTACGAACTAGGCAGGATAAAGAGACTAACAGAGGACGGCGCGCTTATATGTTACAATAATGGCGAAACCGCAGCTAAAACACCTTACGACCTTATACATAAGTTAGTAAATGGTTTTACGATTAAAGAAACAACTATAGGCGGGGAAGTATTTAAGGAAAGCGAGGGCGAGTAAATGACGGATAAAACTTTTATAGACACATGTAAAGATATAGTAAGGGAATATGTAGACGAACATTTAGACAAAAGTGACAAAAAAACAGATTATGATGTTTATATGGTATGGTATTGTAAAACCTTACAGAATTGGAAGTCGTTAATTAGCACAACAATTAACGATGGCATGTATTACGAGTTAACGCTAAACGGAGATAAAAACGAGATATATTTAGATGTTTATAAAAAGTTTGAAAACAGAGTTATAAAGCTATAAGAAAGCGAGGGCGAGTAAATGACAAAAGGATTTAGTCAAGAAAGGCGGAGAAAATGAAAAAATTAACTTTAAAGGACGCCACTAAAGAGGAACTTATACAATATTTCTTTACTTGTGATTATTTCGGGGGCGGCTTTAGAATGCAAGCTGATAAAGAAAGGTTTTTAATATGGTTGCAGCATAAAAGAACTGGCGAACTACTAGACGCACAAGAGAATAGTATGTATGCGTCACAAAAGGCGCTAGACGAGTATATAGACTATATTAGGCAGGCTAACGCCGAAAAAGACATAGAAAAAAAACTAGATATATTTAATAAAGCTAACGAGGCATATAAGCGCTACGAAATGCTTTATAAAAGGAGTGAAAGCATAGATAAGAAATTAAACGACGCTTTAGACTTATAGAAAATGATAACAGAAAGTGAGGGCTAAAACAATGGAACTTAAAGACACTATAGAGGGTATGACAAGTAAAGACTATAAAGAAAGATTTATAGCAGAATATAACCAAGTATCTATAAGATTAAATAAGCTTAAGGTAACTATAAATAACTATGATAAGTTAGACTATAAACCTAACACACCTAAGCGAGTGTTAGAGACACAAGCTTATTATATGCAGGCATATAAAGAGATCTTAGAGAAGAGGGCAGCGCTAGAAGGTATTAACCTAGACTAGCAAGTACCCCCCGAGGGGTAGGGGGCTAAAGTTGAGGCACGAGCCAAGAC
>Ga0326514_10001141_pt1 | contig 17387 bp, 14 predicted proteins | sample 3_2548_0518_D_FD_203653 | JGI IMG/M metagenome (GOLD analysis project Ga0326514, IMG submission 203653) | Bovine rumen microbial communities from UC Davis, California, United States - 3_2548_0518 | ecosystem: Host-associated > Mammals > Digestive system > Stomach > Rumen | place: USA... | reverse complement strand
TGGTGAAATCGATGGCCTTGCGGATGTATTTGTTGTCGAGCATGGAGGTGGTTTCATACTCCTGACGCAGCGAGGCCTTGCAAGCGGCATCGTCGGCACACTCTGCCTTCAGTGCCTTGACAATGACCTTCTTGCCGTGGTTGTTTGCCGTAAAAATCCTGCTGTTGCCATAGCGCGAGGCATAAAGCGGGCGCAGGTCGGCATATTCGTTTGAGTTGATGTTTTCAGACATTCTTCATTATATTTGGGCGCAAATATAGTTCATTTTTCCGAACCTATTGCAAAAGTGGCCGGGAAAAAGATTTTTTGATGAAAAAGCCTGATAAATCACTCCGTTTCGTGGAGCGATTTTGTCAGCGGAATGTCGTCGTTGATGAGATAAACCTCGGCCCCTGAGCCTGTCGAAGGGCCGAACCGCTTCAGATTCCTGTAAACCGTCTTGATTTCCGCCCGCGAAACCTTGTGCAGCATGTTCGTCCAAAAGACGAGCACGGCGTAGTCCTTCTCCCCCTTGATTTCGGGGAAGACGGACTGCATTTGGGTGCGCGTCACCGTGTAGCCTTCCAAAGGCACGGTCGTGGCTGGCGGAAACACGTCAAACTGATGGTCGTAGTTCCAATTCAGGTTGAAGCCGAGCGTTGGCGGGCAGTAGCAATTGATGTGGAACGAAACGAGGCTGTCGCCGTGGAAATACATGATTTTCAGCGGCTGGTAGAGGTCTTTCATCTGCATCGAGTCTGCACCGAGTTCGCTCACTTGCCGGAATTGTTTTTCGTCGCACACCAAGGGCGTGAAAGCAAAATCCTTGGGCAGTTTCTTATAGAATTTCTCACATTGCACCGCATCGTAGCCGTTGATTTCGCGGAAGCCGAAGAGCAAGGGCATCAGTGTGTTGCAACTGGAAAGGGTCAAGAATACCATCAAGATGGCGATGTTTTTTATCATTTCTTTAATCAAGAATTTAGAGAATTGGAGAAGTTTCATTTTGCGAAGTGTTTGAACCGAATTTGCAAGAATTTGAGAGGTTTAAAGCGGTCTTTCGACCACTTTAAACTGGCTCATCGGGTTTATATTCCAAAATATCCCCCGGCGTGCATTGCAATTCGCGGCAGATGGCATCGAGTGTGCTGAGGCGGATGGCCTTGGCCTTGCCTGTTTTCAATATGGAGAGGTTGGCTTGGGTGAGGCCTATTCTTTGGGCCAAATCGTTGGAGCGCAACTTGCGCTTGGCCAGCATTACGTCTAAGTTTAGGATAATCATAGCTCAAATGGTTAAATTGTTTTCCTCCACCGCATCGGCGGCCACTTTGTACATGAAGGCGAAGAAGAGCAGGAAGAAGGGCATAACGAAATTGGTGTGTTGCAAACAGAGAATTATGTTGTCGTTCCAAAGGATAGGCAGATTGGTGAAACCCAACAAATAAACAAAGTCAGCCAATGCCATCCAAAGCAGCAGTTTCACATTGTTTTTCGGGAAAACCATATTCTCTCGGATGCCTTTCAGTATGTTGAGCACCACTTTAATGCTCAATACAATCATCGCCATTGTACCAAGCACATAAGAAGCCATTGTCAGAATCTTAGCAAAAGCATGCTGCGACCAATCAATTGGAAGATTTGGCCCACGCAAATCACTAATGATATAATTCGCCACAATCGCAATCCAAATGGCGCAAAACACTAATGCCACATAACAGCACAAACGAATGTTTTTCAAGGTCTTGTCTTTCATAATTCTATTATTATAGGTTAAACTTCAATGCTTGTTTATCGGGCAATAGTCGCCATTGCAAACGGGGAGGCCTTCAAAATAGTCGTCCTCCACTTCAAGACGGCAAATCGAATCGAAATCAATCTCTTGGATTCGGTCGAAATCGATTTGCCACAATTGTGCCGTCTTGATGGCCGAACCCGAATGTGGCGTAGCGACAAGGCATTTCAACACGCGGTTGTCCTTGCTTACAACGAACTCGCAAGGAATACCAAAGTTGCCCGTCACTTTCGGGCCTTTCGTGAAGATATGGTTGGCCAAGTTGTTGAGAACTTGCAAATTGGCGTTCTTGCCTTGCTTTTGATTGTCGAACTGAGGGCGGTCGTCAAGGAAACACAACACCTTGCCATCATACAAGCCCAAACGTTCCAACTCATCGCGGCAATACTTGATGCCGCCCGTGCTTTCGCTGATGAAATAGAACTTCACATCGTCACGGTGTTGGGCGTAGGCTGGTGCGTATGTCCTTCGCAAATGTTCCCCACAAGGCCCGCAACCTGTGCTGTAAAGCATCACAATTTTAAAATGGGTGGTGTCTGTCAATATCATTTCCTTCAGTTGGTCAGCCGTGAGACATTCTATATAGTCTTGCTTTTCGGCAAAACGGCGGTTCCAACAGTTAGGGATGGCTACTTGGACTTGAATGCAAGATTGCAACGCAACAAAAGCCACCGAAGCCTCTGCCACCCAGCACAATAACTTCCGTTTGTTTATAATCATAGTATTTTGCAGTTATGAAACGCTGCAAAATTACAAATAATTATCGAATTACGATAACTTTTTGATGAAATTTTTGAAATAATTTCCAAAACTCGCATATTAAACTCAAAAAAACTCCAAATTGCTTCACAAAACACATCCTAAATCGTCCAATTCAGAATAAATGTGTATTTTTGCACCATTAACCAATGGGAGAAAAACAATGACCGAACTTACATTGAAAGTGACCGACGAAAGCCTGCTTCCTATGCTGCGCAAACTGTTTCGTTCCATAGAGGGCGTTGAGATTGCACCGCGCCGCCATCGCAAAAGCGGTATTGAATTGCCACATCCAGCCTGACTGGTTGCTCGTTTGGGAGCAAAACGACAACCAACTTACCCTGCTGATGCTCAATACAGGGACACATTCCGATTTGTTCTGAAGCGTTTTCCTTTGGATACATGCTCCGTAACCCGGAAAAAATATCACTTACGGAGCAGGTATCGAGATTAACGGTCGAACAAATCATCCATCGTCACTTCGGCCTGAACATTGCCACAATAGGCGTTCCGGCTCAATCCGTAAGTGGTTACGAAAGTCAGGTGCAAGGCCTTACGGGTGCGTGTCAAATGTTGGAATGTGGACAGTCGGCGGCGAAGCCGTTCTTCGTAATCCTTGTCGATGATATATCTATCGTTGGCATATTTCATCTCACAAATGTTGATGACCTGGTCGCGGCGGTCGATGAGAAGGTCTATTTGTGTCCCTTGCCATTGGTTGCCATCCTTGTCGGTAAAAGTCGGACACGACCACGAGCATACATTGCTGAGCACGGCCTTTATTCCTATGGCCTCCTTGATTTGGGGAATATGGTGCAGGCACACTTGTTCGAAAGCATAGCCACGCCAAGCCACTCGCGAAGGGTTCTCGCGCATATTGCTCCAAAACTGTTGGTCTTGGCCATTGTTGTCGGCCACAAAACGCAAATGGAACAAACTGAACAAATCCGTGAGTTGATACAATGCATTGCGCTCGCTTTTCCCGAAAGCGGCATATCGGCGCAAAAAGTCGCAACGGACAAGATTCTCAAGCACGACGGTAAGCGCTCCCCCATCGGCCATCCCCAATTCCTCTTTGATTTGCTGGCGGGTCATCCCCTGTGAGTGCTTTGCGATGGTTTCCACCACTTGACGATAAAGTTGCGCGTCATTGAACAACGACCTAAACAAAAACCCGTATTCCATCCTCAGCGGAGCGTTGGCGGCAAAAAACAAGTTATCGATGTTTTGGTCAAAAGTCAGTTTGGGTTTCATCATTTCAAGATAGAAGGGTATGCCGCCTATAATCATATATGTTTCAAGCATTTGGTATCGATTCCAACGGATGCCATTGGCTTGGAGATACGCCTCCGTTTCCCCCAAAGTGAAAGGAGCCAAATAAACAGTGTGCGTCACACGGCCATACAAACCGCCTTTGTCGCCAATCAGTTTTTCGAGCATCCAAGTGGTTGACGATCCGCAAACGAACAATTTCAAGCCTTGGCGCGTGGAAGCCCACGTATTCCAGAAATAGGAAAATGCCTGAATGAAATTCGATTTAGGCGTTTCCATCCAGGGCAATTCATCAAAGAAAAGGACAAGTCTTTCTTTGTCAAGGGATGACAAGTATTGGCGCAATTGCTCAAAAGCCGAGAACCAGTCTTTGACCAAAGGATAATCCATCCCCGAAAAACGTCGCAATTCTTGGTTGAAGAGAGAGAGTTGCGCTTGTCGCGGCATTTGATAATTTCCTGTGAATGAGAAATCAAAGTCATGGTTGAAGTGCTGCCTTACCAAGAAAGTCTTCCCCACGCGACGGCGGCCATATACTGCAACCAAAGCGGGTTTTTCCGTCAGGCAAATGTCATCAAACAGCTCACGTTCCTTTTTCCTTCCGATGATTTTGTTGTTTTCCATAATCTTACAGATTGTAATTCACGCTGCAAAGATAGTGTTTTTTCTTCATTCAAAACACGATACTTGCTCCGTAACTCAAAAAAAAATATAGTTACGGAGCAAGTATCAATAAATACCTACTCCGTAATAACAAAAATTTTCGGGTTACGGATATTCAACATCAATGACTATTTGATAAAAAGCAAAACTATTATCAAATAGTTAGTTTTTCAAGCACCCAATAGGTACCACGAGCACTCCATCATCGGGGCGCTTGTAAGCATATTCGCCTATTCCCGTCAGCACCATCAGGAAAGACGGCTTCTTCATCTTGGTCGTGTCGAGTTTGCCTGCCAATTCAAGCAAAGTGGCTGCCCCTTCCCTCACCAACTGCGCACCGCCAAGCTTGATCTCCACAAGGCCGTATGAACCGTTCTCAAGATGCACCACTGCGTCACACTCCAAGTTGCTCTTGTCGCGGTAATGGTAAACCGTACCGTCAATGGCATCGGCATAAACGCGCAAGTCGCGCACGGCAAGCGTCTCAAACATCAGCCCAAAGGTGTTGAGGTCATTAATCAAATCTTTCGGCCCGATGCCCAAAGCAGCCGTGGCAATGGACGGGTCGGTGAAATAGCGCGTGTCGGAAGTGCGGATGGCGGTTTTACTCCTGAGATTCGGATTCCAGGCCAATGAATCCTCTATGACAAAAATCTTTTTCAAGGCATTGATATAGGAATAAATGGTGTACTCCGTCAGCGTGTCGGCTTCGTTGTTTTTCAAATCCGCGAGCAACGTCCCCAACGTGGCCTGCGAGCCTTGGTTGCGTGCGTAGGAGCGCATCAACCGCTTGGCCAACTCCTCGTTGCGCTCCACGCCATCGGCCCTCGAAATGTCCAATCCAACAACTGTTTTGTAATACTGCTTTGCCTGCATCAAGGCTGCCTTGGGATTCTCTTTCAGCGTAGCCTTTGGCCATCCGCCCCGGCAAACCAAAAAAGCGAGTTCGTCAAGGTCGATATGGCTTGTTCCTTCTACTTTCTCGGCATCCTCGAAAAGTGACGACAAACTCACATTCCCCGTTGATTCGCCCGACTCATAAAGGCTCATCGTTCGGAGTTTCAGCCGCGAAATCCTTCCCGTTCCCGTGTGGAAAATCTTTTCCTCTTCAGTGGTCGGACGCGGAGGAACGGCCGAACCGGTCAAGATGAATTGCCCGTCTGCATTCCGTCGGTCAACCTCGTTCCTGACGGCATCCCAAAACTGGGGAGCCAGCTGCCATTCGTCAATCAAACGCGGCGTTTCTCCTTCCAACAATTTCCTGATATTCGTCCTCGCCAATGAAAGGTTCTGCTCTATATGATCAGGGTCGGACATAAGCAAAACGCTATTGGCCTGTTGGATTGCCATCGTAGTCTTACCACAGTATTTAGGGCCTTCTATCAATACGGCACCCATTGCATCCAAATGGTCGGCAAGATTCTGTTCTGCAACACGCTTTTTGTAGTCACTCATAGATTCAAATTTTTCACGCTGCAAAAATAGTAATTTCTTTTTGATTATGAACAACTTTTGAAAAATTTATCGAGGCACTTGGCGAGTTTTTATCGAGGCACTTGGCCGATTTTCATCGAGGCACTTGGCGAGTTTTTATCGAGGCACTTGGCAAAATCAAAAACCTCTAATCAAAAGTCTTTCATATTTTCCGCGTGACATTTTGTCAGAATTTCGTATTTTTGCCGCTCAATAAAAATCTACGACAATGAAGATTTCCTACAACTGGTTGAAACAATACGTCAACTGCGATTATTCGGCTGAGAAAGTCAGCGAGATATTGACCTCCACGGGTCTCGAAGTGGAAGATTTGGAGCGTTTTGAGTCGGTGAAAGGCGCACTGAAAGGCGTCGTCGTGGGCAAGGTGCTCACCTGCATCGACCACCCCAATTCCGACCATTTGCATATCACCACCGTCGATGTGGGCGGCGAGGAACCGCTGCACATCGTGTGCGGCGCGCCCAACGTGGCTGCCGGACAAAAGGTGCTCGTGGCCACCATCAACACCGAGCTTTGGATTGGCGACGAACACATCACCATCAAGAAGGGCAAGATTCGCGGCGAAGTGAGCGAAGGAATGATTTGCGCCGAAGACGAACTGCAACTCGGCATCTCGCACGAAGGCATCATGGTGCTGCCCGACGACTACGAAGTGGGCAAACCCGCCGCGTTCTATTTCCCTGTGGAGGAGGACTATACGCTTGAAATCGGCCTTACCGCCAACCGCAGCGACGCCACCTCGCACATCGGCTCGGCCCGCGACCTCGTGGCCGCCCTCAACCAGCGCGAGAACACCACGAAATACCACCTCATCCGCCCCTCTGTCGAAGACTTCAAGGTGGAAAACCACGACTTGGACATCGAAGTGGTCGTTGAAGACACGCAGGCCTGCCCGCGCTATTCGGGCGTGACCATCAGCGGCGTGAAAGTCGGCGAGTCGCCAGCTTGGTTGAAGAACCGCCTTGCCGCCGTTGGCATCCGCAGCATCAACAACATAGTGGACATCACCAACTTCGTGCTGATGGAAGTCGGACAGCCGCTTCATGCTTTCGATGCCGACAAGGTCGCAGGCAAGAAGGTGGTGGTGAAATGCCTGCCCGAAGGCACGCCTTTCGTCACCTTGGACGGCGTGGAACGCAAACTCAACAACCGTAACCTAATGATTTGCAACGCCGAGGAGCCTATGTGCATCGGCGGCGTGTTTGGCGGACAAAAGTCGGGCGTGACGATGGAAACGACCAACATTTTCCTCGAAAGCGCCTACTTCAACCCCACCAGCATCCGCAAGACGGCCAAATATCACGGTCTGCAAACCGACGCTTCGTTCCGCTACGAGCGCGGCGCCGACCCCAACATCACCCTCTACGCCTTGAAACGCGCCGCCTTATTAATAAAGGAGTTGGCCGGCGGAACGATTTCCTCTGAAATCAAGGACGTGAAAAACGGCGACTTCGCCCCCGCCCGCGTGGATTTGAAATTTGACTATTTGAACAAACTGGCTGGCAAGGTCATCGACCCGACCCAAGCCATCAATATATTGAAAAGCCTTGAATGTCAAGTTGTTGAACAAGACGACAAACACGTTGTGGTGGATGTACACACCAGCAAGGTCGATGTGACCCGTCCTGCCGACGTGGTCGAGGAAATCCTGCGCATCTATGGCTACGACAACATCGAAATCCCGAGCCGAATCCATGCCTCCATCAGTCGCGCCGCCAAACCCGATGCCGACAAGATGCAGCAGAAAATCAGCGACATGCTCGTTGCCAACGGCTTCTACGAGATTATGAACAACTCGCTCACCAAGGCCGCCTACAGCGAGGCTTTCCCCGCCTTTGAGTCGGAAAAGAACGTAAAAATTCTCAATCCGCTCAGCAGCGACCTCAATGTGATGCGCCAAACCTTGATGTGGGGTGGTTTGGAGAGTATCGCCTTCAACCAAAACCGCAAGGTCAGCGACATGAAGTTCTTCGAGTTCGGCAATGTCTATTTCTTTGACGGAACGAAAGTTGGCGACGAAAAACAGCCGTTGAAACCCTACACCGAGCACACCTGCCTCGACCTCTTCCTCACCGGCAACAAGCAAGCCGAGTTGTGGAACGCCCCAGCCAAGGCCATCGATTATTTTGACCTGAAAGAATACGTCATGGGCGTGCTCAACCACTTCAAGTTCGATTTCAACGCACTCGAAGCCAAGGAAGTCAACCTGCCGCATTTCGACTACGCGACCACCTATTGCGTTGATGGTAAGGAGATTGTCACCCTTGGCAAACTCAGCAAGAAGACCCTAAAGCACTTCGACCTGAAAAAGGACGTGTTTTACGCCACCTTCAACTGGACGCTGATGATGCAATGCTTGGCCAAGGCCAAGGAAGTGCATTTCGAGCCGCTGTCGAAGTTCCCCGCCGTGCGCCGCGACCTCGCCATGATTTTCGACAAGAACGTCACCTTCGACGCGGTGAAGAAAGTCGCCATGGGCGCAGAGAACAAGATTTTGCAATCGATGAGCCTCTTCGACGTTTACGAAGGCGAGAAGATTCCGGCAGGCAAGAAACAATACGCAATGAGCTTCGTGCTGATGTCGCCCACCACCACCCTCACCGACAAGGTGATCGAGAAGACGATGGGGAAAATCCAAGGCGCGATGGAGAAAGAGTTGGGAGGAATATTGAGATAAATGGCTGGGCTTTGCCAACAACGGGGCATGCCCCGTTGTCGCTACCGCGATATGGCAAGCCCTGCTGATAGAAAACACGACATGGACGTACAAGCAATAAAACGCACCTTCGGCATCATCGGCACCGACCCCGAATTGGACCGCGCCATTGGCATAGCCGCGCAAGTGGCCGCTACCGACCTCACCGTGCTCATCACAGGCGAGAGCGGTACGGGCAAGGACGTGTTTCCGAAGATCATCCACCAAAACAGCACCCGCAAACACGGACAATATTTCGCCGTGAACTGCGGTGCCATCCCCGATGGAACCATTGATTCTGAGCTGTTTGGCCATGAGAAAGGCTCTTTCACGGGTGCGGTAAACGAGCGCAAGGGCTACTTTGAGATTGCCGACAAAGGCACCTTGTTTTTGGACGAGGTCGGTGAGTTGCCCCTTTCCACCCAAGCCCGCCTTTTGCGTGTGCTCGAAAACGGCGAGTTCATCCGCGTGGGCGGCAACAAGGTGATGAAAACCGATGTCAGAATCGTTGCCGCCACCAATGTCGATTTGCCCGTAGCCATCGAGCGTGGGCGTTTCCGCGAAGACCTTTATTATAGGTTGAACACCATCCCGATTCACATCCCCGCCTTGCGCGAAAGGAAGGCCGACATTCCCCTCTTGTTCAGGAAGTTTGCCGCCGACTTTGCCGAGCGCAACCACATCCCCGCCATCACCTTGACGCCCGAGGCCGTGAAAATGTTGGAAAACTACCGTTGGGACGGCAACGTGCGCCAACTGAAAAACGTGACCGAGCAGATTTCCATCATGGAAACCGACCGCAACATCACCACTGAAACCTTGGCCAAATATCTGCCTAACAGGGTGATAAACAATTTACCCGTATTGCTACCCCGCGAGGACACGCCCGAGGGCATGTCGGAGCGCGACCTGCTTTATCGCGTGCTGTTCGATATGAAAAAAGACATTGCCGAACTGCGTGCGCAAGTCAATAATATGAGCGGCAGTCGCCCGATGGAACCGACCTATGTGCAGCCCAATTCGGTCACACAAATCGGTGATACGGTGGTGACGCGGGTAAGCCACGATGAGCCAGAGGTCAGTGAGCAGGAATATGCCGAGTTCATCCCAGCCGAGGAAACTTCGCACTATGGGGTCATTTCGACAGGCTCAATGACCAATAGCTCAACGACAGAGACACTCTCTCTTGAACACCATGAGAAAGAAATGATTATCAAGGCTTTGGAAGCCCATCGCGGTAAGCGAAAGGACGCGGCCAAGGCTTTGGGCATTAGTGAGCGCACACTTTACCGCAAAATCAACGAATACGGCATAGATTTATGAAAATCAAGGCGTTAATAGTGGTTGTTGTTTTGACTCTTATGAGCCATAGTTGCGGCTTTTATTCTTTCTCGGGCGCATCGATTCCCGCCGAGGCCAAAACCGTTTCCGTGGACTATTTCCCAAACCATGCCCAACTCGTCAACCCGATGTTGAGCAACATCTTCACCAACGCTTTGCGCGACGCCATGACCAACCAAACCACATTAGACATGGTGGAATCGGGCGGCGACATCGCCTTTGAAGGCGAAATCACCGACTACAAGACCATGCCTGTGGCCATCACCTCGGGGCAGACCGCCGCCATGAACCGACTCACCATCACGGTCAACGTGCGTTTTAGCAACCGCATCGACGAAACAAAGGACTTTGAGCAAAGTTTCTCGCGATACGAAGACTACCCCAGCGACCAAGACCTGAACGCGGTGCAAGAGGCACTCACGACAACCATCACTGAGCAGTTGGTGGAAGACATTTTCAATAAAGCATTGGTAAATTGGTGATTATGGACAGCAAGCAACTGATAGGATACATGACAATGCCTGAGCGCATGAAGGGCAATGACGTGGACGAAGTGGAACAGATGGTGAAGGCCTTCCCTTATTTCTCCGTCGCTCATGCGCTTCTTTCCATAGCATACCAGAACATCGGCAGCCCCAACTACGACAGCCAACTGAAACGCGCCGCTGCCACCATGCCCAATCGCGACAAGTTGCGCTTGCTCAGCATGATAGCCAAGCATCGCCTCGAAAGCAAACCTGAAATTCCAGCCCTTCCCGATGAGTTTGAACCCAAGGACAACGTCTTCTCCTCCATCGAATCCATCGACACGAAGGAAGAACAAAACGGTAGCATCATCCGCGAAAAAGTCTTCATCATCCCCGAAATCGACCTCAGCGGCAGCCACGAGGAACTTTCCGCCGAAATGGCCCTGTTGGAAGAAAAGCGCAAGTCTATCGACGAACTGAAAGCCATCATCGCCAACCGCCTTAAGGAAATCGAGGAAGAAAAACAACGCAAGGAGGCAGGCAAGCCTGCACCAAAGAAACTCTCGCGCAAGGAACTGATAGACAAATTCATAACCGAGAATCCAAGCATCTCGCGACCCAAGGCCGAGTTCTACAACCCCATCTCCGTAGCCCAAAACAGCATCATCGACCAAGAGAACATCGTGAGCGAAACTTTGGCAAAAATATACGAGCAACAAAACTATTTTGAGAAGGCAATTTCAATTTATAAAAAATTAGGCTTGAAATATCCAGAAAAAAGTCGTTATTTTGCAGCCCAAATTGAACGGCTTCAAGAAAGTCAAAAAAGTCAAACATTAAATAATTAAACATGTACACATTAGTAGTAATTTTAATCCTGATTGTCAGTGTGTTATTAGGATTGATTGTTCTGGTTCAGAACTCAAAAGGCGGTGGTTTGGTTTCCAACTTCGGTGGTGCCAACCAGATGATGGGCGTACGCCAGACGACCGATTTCCTCGAAAAAGCCACTTGGTGGATGGGCGGTATTCTGGTTGGATTGTGCCTCTTGTCGAGCATCACGCTCCCAAAAAACAGCAAGGAAGGCACCCTGAAGAGCGAAGTCAGTTCGCAAATCGAGAACATGATGCCCAACATCCCCGCCACAGAAGCCCCTGCCGCAACGACCGAGGCTCCTGCCGGGCAAGAATAAGGCTCTTATAAGATGCCATCAGAAAAGCCGAGGTGGAAACGCCTTGGCTTTTTTGGACTGAAAAGCACCGAATTGACAACTTATCAAAAATAAAATGCACAAAATATTCTTACCTATTTACCGCTTCTTCCGCAACCATAAGGCCTTGATGTACATCATCATGGTGGCCTCTGTTGCGGTTTTCCTATTCTTCGGACTTCAACTGCACTACGAGGAAGACATCTCGAAACTGCTCCCCGAATCGAGCGTGGAAAGCCAATTGGCGTTCAGTTCCATCCAATTGAAGGACAAAATCTACATTCAGGTGACCTCTGCAAACGAGCCGCTTCCACCCCAAACATTGTGCGAACGGACGGATGAGTTTGTCGATTTGCTTTTCGAGAAGGACTCGACAAGCCACTTCATTTCCAATGTCTTATACCGCATGGAACCTGAAATGGCGCTGAATGCCCTCGACTTCGTCATCGAGCACATCCCATCCTTCATCGACACCTCGGCCTATCGCGGATTTGCGAAAGCGCTTGAACCCGAAGCCATTGAGAAGCAAATGTGGGTCAACTATGGGCAAATGATGGAAGACGAAACGGGCGAGCTCACCCAAGCCATCGCCTACGACCCGCTCAACTTGCGTGGCGTGGTGCTTGGTGAGGTGCTGCAAAGCGTTTCCACGGGCTACAACATCATCGATGGACACCTTTTCTGCCCCGACAGCACCGTGGCCCTCGCCTACCTCGCTCCAGCGTTCAAGTCGTTGGATTCCAAGGCTTCCACCGAGTTTAGCCGAATGCTATCGAAGGCGCAAATGGAATTTGAAGCCGAGCATCCCGATGTAAAAGTACACGCGCATGGCGACCCCATCGGAAGCGTTTCAAACGCTGGCCGCATCCGTTCCGACCTCGTCCTGACGGTAGGCATCTCGCTCGTCCTGATTCTTATTCTTATCTGGCTGTGCTTCAGGAGTTTGTCGTTCATTTGGGAACTGCTGTTGCCCATCATTTACGGCACGGCGTTCTCTATGGCTTGCATCTTTTGGATCAAAGGCGGAATGTCGCTCATGGCTCTTGGCTTGGGGGCGATAGTGCTGGGTGTGGCCATCAGTTATTGCCTGCATGTGCTGATACACCATTTCTTTGTCGGTGACCCAGAAAGGCTCCTTTCCGACGAATCGACGCCCGTGTTTTTGGGCTGCATCACCACGGTTGGCGCGTTTTGCAGTCTGCTCTTCACCGAGAGCGACCTGCTCCGCGATTTCGGCATGTTCGCCTCGTTTGCGCTGTTGGGAAGCACCTTGTTCGCACTCATTTTCTTGCCGCATTTCCTGCCTAAACGTCACACCAACACCGACAGCAAGACCTTCAGAACCATCTCACGCCTCAACAACCTGCCCTTCGACCGCAATAAATGGTTCCTTGTTCTCATTGTTGTGCTCGTGGTTATCGGTATCGTTTTCTCACCCAAAGTGAAGTTTGACAGCGACTTGCGCAACCTCGACTACAACTCGCCTGCCGAAGTGGAAGCCGAAAGCCTCTTCAACGAAAAGAACAACGACGGCTTCTTCCACCTCTATTTTGCCACCGTCAGCACCGACATCGACGAGGCTTTGGAGGCCGACAAGTCGCTGATGGTGATACTTGACACTTTGCATCAAAATGACATCGTACACAACTATACGAGTTTCATTCCCAAATTGTTTGTGACGATGGCCGACCAAGAACAGCGCATTGCCGCGTGGAACGAGTTTTGGACCGACGAGCGCAAAGCCTTCGCCATTGCGCAAGTCGACAAGGGCGCACATAACTTCGGCCTCGACCCCATGATGTTCTACGACTTCAAGGAGATGCTGAACGCTGACTACGAGCCTGCCTCGCTGATGGAAAGCGGTGTGGTGCCCGACAACCTTTTGGGCAACTTCATCGAGTGCAACGCCGACAACCAATATATGGTATTCACCGACGTTTCCATGCGTTTTGACGAGAAAGACATCGCCACCGACGCGCTCGTCACCAACCCCAAGACCTTCGTTTTGGAGCCGTTCTACTATTGCAAGAGCATGGTTGAAATCATCCACGACGACTTCAACATCGCCGTGTGGATTTCGTCGCTCTTCGTGCTGATTATCCTGCTGGTTTCGTTCCGCAACCTCATCACGGCACTCCTTTCCTTCCTCCCGATGGTGCTCAGCTGGTTCATGGTGCAGGGCTACATGGTCTTGCTCGGTTTGGAGTTCAACCTCATCAACATCGTCATCGCCACCTTCATCTTTGGCGTGGGCGTTGACTATAGCATCTTCATCACGGAAGGCCTGCTTGCCGAGGCGCGAACCGGCAGCCACGACATACTGACTTGGCACAAAGTGGCCATCTTCTTCTCGGCGATCATCCTCGTCATCGTGACCGCTTCGTTGCTCTTTGCCGTGCATCCCGCCATCCGTTCCATCGGCCTGATCACCCTTATCGGAATGGCCTCGACCATCATGATTTCCTACGCGCTCCAGCCGTTTGTGTTCCGGCAGTTGCTGAAGTGGTCGTGGTATCGGAAGAGTGTGATGAAAAAATCTTTCGTTTCCAAAGAATGATTTTATGCAAAATCTTACTTTTGCAGAGAAAGTTTTTGCCAAGATTCATTCGTTGTGAAAGAATAATATGTATCTTTGCGGCGGTTTTTATACATTGAAACCATGGATAAAGAACAATTGAAACGGGTTGTATTGGATCAGAAAAACTATTTTTCCAACCGCAACAACCTAATAGACAGAGACATAAATTACGACACATACATCCGTACCGCCCAAATTGTGGTCATTTCCGGGGTCAGGCGTTGCGGCAAGTCATGCTTGCTTTCGCTGTTCAGGCAAAAGATGAACCTGACTGAAAAGCAATATTGCTACTTGAATTGTGATGATGAGCGCCTGCAACTTAACGAGTCATTGCTTGACCAACTCTATTCGCTTCATCTTGAAATGTACGGTACAGAACCTGTTTTCTTTTTTGATGAAGTGCAGGCTGTGCCAAAATGGGAAAAGTTCGTCAACAGAATGTATGAATTGGGACACAAGGTTTTCGTAACAGGCAGTAATGCCCATTTGCTCAGTTCAGAGATTGCCACTTCATTGACGGGACGAAATCGGGTCATCACGCTTTTCCCGTTTTCGTTCAAAGAGTATTTGCGGTATAAAGGTCATCAATACCATCTTGAAGCTCTGACAACTATGGAAAAATCACGCCTTCTCGCCGACCTCAACGCCTACCAGAGAACAGGAGGGTTCCCGTTGGTGGTGCAGGAGGAAGACATGGAAATCCTCAATGCGTGGTTTCAGGACATATTGTACCGCGATGTAGTGTCGCGCTATCGTTTGTCGCAAGTGAAAGAACTGCGCCAAATGGCCATTTATCTATTTTCCAATGTGGGAAAACCGTTTTCATACAGTACTTTACAGAAAGTCAGCGAGTTGAAAAGCCTCAGTTCCGTATCGGATTATTTGCAATATCTTGAACAAAGTTATCTTTTCTTTTATCTCCCCAAATTCGACTATTCCGTCAAAAAGCAGATGCTCAACTCCAAAAAACTCTATGTCATTGATGCAGGTGCCATCAATCGGTTGGGATTCCATTTCAGCGAAGAAAAGGGACGACTGCTTGAGAACACCGTTTTTCTGGAATTGCTTCGCAGAGGGAAGGAAGTGTATTACTACAGAGGAGAAAAGGAATGTGACTTTGTGATAGTTGAAAACGGCAAAGTCGTTGAGGCAATTCAAGTTACGGACAAAATCAACGAACAAGACAAAGACAGGGAGGTTGGCGGCTTGAAAGAGGTCATCAACACCTTCCATCTGGAAAACGCCAAAATCATCGTGTATGACCGTGATGATTGCCTTACCGATGGTGTCGATGTCCCTTTGGTTTCAGTATGGGAATGGTTAATCATCGGCAGCTGATGATGTGGTCTTGGTATCGGAAGAGTGTAATGAAAAAGAAAACCAATGAAAATCAATAATTTATACAACCAAACCTTCGCCACCATGCTCCGCCAAGGCGCGGTGCAGTTGGGGCGCGACAAAAAGGTCGTCAATGACCTGAACGTGTTCCCCATCCCCGACGGCGACACGGGCGACAATATGCTGATGACCCTCAAGGCGGGCTGCAATGCCTTACAGACGTCAGAATCGTCATTGCGAGGAACGAAGCAATCCAGACAAACACTCTTTGAAGTTGCTTCAGCAGCCTCTTCTGGGATGTTGCTCGGCGCGAGAGGCAACTCCGGCGTGATTCTTTCGCGCATCTTCGCAGGCTTGGCAAAAGGCCTGAAAGACATGGTGGAAGCCGACGCAAAAGCCTTCGCCAAAGCCATGCAAGCGGCTGTGGACGAGGCTTATAAGTCGGTTCCTGTTCCCGTAGAGGGCACCATCATCACCGTGTTACGCGAAGGCGCGGCAGGCGCGGATGCTTGCGGCGACCTCACCCATTACTTTGAAACCCTATTGGAGGCCATGCAAACCTCACTCGACCACACGCCCGAACTGCTTCCCGTGCTGAAAGACGCTGGTGTGGTGGATAGCGGCGGCGCGGGCTTGTTGAGCATTTTCCGAGGCATGAACGATGCGCTGAACGGCAACATCTCCGACGAGGAAATCGCCCCAACGACAGCCTCGACACCGACCGTGGAACTCGACAAATTCACCGAAAATAGCACGCTCGAATTCGGCTATTGCACTGAGTTTCTGCTCCGCCTGATGCGCTCCAAAGTCGATTTGGACAGCTTCGACGAAGCGCAAATCATTGACTATTTAAATAAGGTGGGCGAGTCGGTGGTGGCTTTCCGCGAAGGCACTATCATTAAGGTGCATATACACACCTTCACGCCGGGCGCGATTCTCAACGAAATGCAGAAATACGGCGAGTTCCTGATCCTCAAAATCGAGAACATGGCGCTGCAACACCATCAATCGACCAACCAAGACAACGCCTCGTTCAAGGTGCCACCGAAGAAATACGGCGTTGTGACCGTGGCCTCGGGCGAAGGTCTCATCAACGCCTTCCACGAAATCGGGGCCGACGAGGTGATTGCCGGCGGCCAGACCATGAACCCTTCTACGCAGGACTTTTTGGACGCTTTTGCCCGTATCAACGCGCAATACATCCTCGTGTTCCCCAACAACAAGAACATCAAAATGGCCGCCGACCAAGCCGCCGAACTTTATAAAGGTGCTGACATTCATGTGCTTCCATCGGCCACCATCGGCGAAGGCTACTACGGCATCGGCTCCATCGACCGCGACAATGCCAATGTCGAGGAAGTCATCACGAGCGTAACGGAAATCATGCAAAACGTGGTGACGGGCATGGTCAGCACCGCCATTCGCGATGCCGAGGGCGAGCAAGTGAGCGTCCACATGGGCGATTATGTCGGCTACAGCGGCAAGCAACTCCTCAGCGACAGTCCCGACCGCGAAACCGCCGTCAAAGCCTTAGTCGAGAGCCTTGGTGCCGTCTCCCGCGATGTGATGCTCGTCTTTTTCGGAGAGCAAGTCCCTCAAAATGAAGCAGAAAGCCTCGTCTCCGACCTGCAAACCCAATACAAGAACCTTGAAATTATGTTGAACAACGGCCAACAGCCGGTTTATGATTATATTTTTGTTTTATGCTGACATTTTTTAGCGACACCGATTGCGACATCACTCCCAAGGAGTGCGCCGCATACAACATCAAACTCATCTCGATGCCTTACACCGTGGGC